>WNGL01001179.1_pt2 | contig 31903 bp, 27 predicted proteins | sample 5400591 | NCBI WGS metagenome assembly WNGL01 (sample SAMN13153377, study PRJNA577476) | soil metagenome | isolation source: 80 cm soil or saprolite under Garry oak tree replicate 1 | place: USA:California | collected 2016-06-15
CCAAGCCGGCATGAAATGGTTTGCACATTGTGCCGAAGTTTTTCACGTTGCCGCTGGTCATCGAATAAACAATGCCGAGTGCGTGCCCGGTCTGGTCCGCGCCGAGGCCCAGCAACTTGCAGCAGGCGGCCGTGCTCCCGAAGGCGCCGATCGTGCCGGTCGCGTGCCAGCCGCCGTCGAGCGAGTGCTTGGGTTGGGTCGTGCGGCCGAGTTTTGCCATCACCTCGAAGCCGACCGCATAGGCAAGAAGAACGTCGCGGCCGGAAGCATTGGCGAGTTCGCCGAGCGCGAACACGGCAGGCACGAGCGACACGCTCGGATGGCCGATCAGCCCCCACGTCACGTCGTCATAGTCGAGCGCATGGGCGGCGGTGCCGTTGACCAGCGCCGCATCATGCGCGGCAGCCTTGAACCCCTGACCCCAGACCGTGGCTTGCGCCGAGCCCGTCGCCTTGCGTGCCCATTCCGCGCCGATGGCCCCGGCCGGCTGACGCGCGCCCGCCAGCGCAACGCCGACGCAGTCGAGGATGGCCGAGCGGGCCACTTCGAGCCCCTTTGCCGGGATGTCCTCGAAACGCGTATTCACCACGAAGTCGATCACTCTTTGCGTGTTTTCCATGGGCATCCCTTGCGGAGTGTCGCTGGCAGCGTCATTCGGCGGCTCGGGCCGGTGAGCCTCGTTGGCTGGCGAGACGAGTGAGCCAGGCCTCGACCTCCTGTAACGGCAGGACATCGCCATAGCGCATGTGGATGTTGAACAGGGCGTAGCGGTGAAACGTGGGGGCGCGGTCCCCTACACATTCTTCCGGCACGACGACGCGCAAATTGCAGGAAGCCGCATCCAAGGCCGCAGCCTGGATGCAGCCGCTCGTGGAAAGCCCCGACAAGACGACAGTGTCGACGCGGAGAAAGGTAAGCATGCTGCGGAGCGGCGTCTCGAAGAACGGCGAGGATTTCGCCTTTTCGATGATCGGCTCCTCCGGCAACGGCGCGATCGCGCTGGGCCACTCCTGCGCCGCTGCACCGAGCATTTCCGGATCGAGCGCCGAACTGCTCTTGTGAAGCCGGCCGCCGGCGTCGATCTCCGTTCGTACATCGCCGCGAAAGAACAGCACGGGCGCCGCAGCCTGGCGTGCGGTTTTCAGAAGACGGGCAATGGCGTCGACGACGCGGGCGGCGTGCGCACCTCCCTTGGGAAAGCGCGGCTCGACCCAGCCGCGCGTGATGTCGATGACCAACACGGCGGGCCGCTTGCCGAAGCCGGAACTATGGCCGAAGCCGGCCTTTCGGAACGCGGCAAGGTCTTCCGCCGTGGCGACATCGCCCCAGCGACGCGCGAGAGCATCGGTGGATTCGCGGTGCGGTGAATCGGCCATCGACATCACTTCGACTGGAAGTACTTGAAATAGAGGTCAAGCAGGTCGCTCTTTTCGCTCGCTGCCTTCTTCCAGTCGACATGGGCTAGCTTGATGTCCTTGAGCTCTGGTTTCCCTGACGGCGCCTTGACGTCCTTTCGCGGCGACCAGGATTTGAGGACATCGGCGATGGTCTGCTGACCTGCCTGCGATAGAAGGTAGGCGGCCAAGGCCAATCCGTTTTCCGAATTGGCGCTGCCTTTCACCAGCGCGACCGGCGCCGGAACTATGATTGTGCCGTCTTCAAGCCACGCCACGTCGACCGGTTGCCCGTGCTCCTTGATGACGAAGGCGTCGTATTCGGACACCGGCCCGAGCTCCCGTTCGCCCTGGGCAATGGCGTTGCGCGTGGCCGTCCCGTCTCCGGAAATGAACACGTCGGCCCGTGCCAGCTTCTGCAGATAGTCCTGACCGTAGATCTTCCACATCGCGTAGAGATGTGAGAAGGAGGAGCCCGCGCGCGTCGGATCCGAAATCGCGATCTTGCCTTTCCACCTGGGGTCAAGAAGATCCTTCCACGTCTTCGGCAGGTCCTCCTTTTTCACCAGCTTCGTGTTGTACATCAGCGCAATCCCCGTCGCGCGCATCGCCACCCAGCCCGCCTGCTTGTCGACAAAGCCGGGAAGGTAGCTCTCGGTAAGGGGAAGCTCTGAAAGGCGCTTGTCGATCCAACCCCGTTCCGCGAAATAGTCGAATCCGCCAGGGTCCGCGCCGTGCAGCAGATCGGGAAAGATGCGTCCCGCCTGCCGCTCGGCGACGAAGCGGTTGACGGTTTCGACCGATCCCGCACGCACGAATTCGATCTTGAGATTGGGAAAAGGTTTGTTGAGTTCCCTGACCAGGCGTGAGACCGCCTCGGTGGCGAGCGACACGTAAATCCGGACTTGTCCCTTGCGCGCATCGACCGGCATCGATTGAGCCGCAGCCGGCAACGCAAATGCCGTTACCGCGGCTGCGAGCGTGCAGGACATCGCGGTCAAAAGCCAACGGGCGCAATTTTTGTTGGAAACCATGGATCGTCCTCGAACCGGATGAACTCGCTGCTCGGTGTGGTATATCATGGTATACGGTGGTCGGCCGAAACGACAACTGATTTGTCTCATGCGCGATATGGCACTTGCTCGGCGCCCAATGAGGCGCCGCGATGTGATTGTGCTTCTCGGCAACGCGACCGTCGCCTGTCCGCGCCTCGCGCGCGCGCAGCAACCAGCAACCCCAGTGATCGGATTCCTCACTAGCAGAGCGCCCGGCGCGGACGCTCACCTCGTGGCGGCGTTCCGTCAGGGATTGGCGGCCACTGGCTATTTCGAAGGCCGGAACGTGGCGCTCGAGTATCGCTTTGCGGCCAATCAATACGACCGGCTGCCGGTATTGGCTGCCGATCTGGTTCGGCGCCAAGTGGCGGTGATCTTTGCGAATGGCGTGTCGGCATCGGTCGCAAAAGCTGCAACGGCGACAATACCGATCGTCTTCACGACCGGCGGCGATCCGATCAAATCCGGCCTCGTCGACAGCCTTGATCGCCCCGGCCACAACGCCACCGGAGCCACCACGATCAATATCGGAATGGGGCCGCGACGGCTCGACCTGCTGCGCGAGCTCGTCCCCAACGTCAACAGAGTTGGCTTTCTTATCAACCCGGCCAGCCCGCTGACCAACCTGCAAGACATACAGGCGGCGGCCAGTGCCGCCGGACAGCAGCTTTCCGTCCTGGCGGCGAGGAATGAGCACGACCTTGATACAGCCTTCGCAGACTTGATCCAGCAAATGCTCAATGGTCTGGTTGTCGGCGCCGATCCCCTCTTCGTTAGCCGACGCGAGCAGCTCGTTGCCCTCGCAGCACGCTCGGCGGTTCCGACGATCTACTTTGGACGCGAATTTGTCGATGCGGGCGGCCTGATGAGCTACGGCGCTCGCCTCGCCGACGCATACCGCGAGGCAGGCACCTACACTGGCAGGGTTCTCAAGGGCGAGAAACCCGCCGATTTGCCGGTCGTGCGGCCGACCAAATTCGAGCTGATCATCAATCTCAAGGCGCTGAAGGCGCTCGGCCTCGAAGTGCCGCGGACCTTGCGCGCTCGTATTGACGAGGTGATCGAATAAGGCAGCACGAAAAGCTCGTTGGCCGCTGACCTCGTCAGAAGAGAGCGCTTCCTGGGATCGATACGCCTGCGACGTTGAAAACCATGACTGGTATGCGCGTCGGAAAACTCTGCAAGCTTCGCATCGGCTCATGCATTCGAGTTGTACATATCAGCACGACCTCTGCGATCCGCGCAGCCATGACTCAAACACCCCAGCATGGCCGTCTCACATGCGCCGATAAGAGTAGGGTGCATCGTCCTGGACCGCCGTCAGGGCGGTGACATGCGCGCGGTTGGGCGAGAGATGGCAAACCGGATCGGTTGCGGCGGCGTCCCCCGTCAGTGCGAAGGCCTGGCAGCGGCACCCGCCGAAATCCTGATCGCGGCGAGGACAGCTTGCGCAGGGCTCTTTCATCCAGGCTGTGCCGCGGAAGGCGTTGAATGCAGGGGACTCCTGCCAGATCTCGGCCAGCGTGTGCTGGCGCACCGACCAGAACACGAGACCCGGAATGCTCTCCGCCGCATGGCACGGCAGCACCTTGCCCGAAGGCGTCACGTTGAACGAGCGTCGACCCCACCCGCCAACACAGGGCTTGGGATAGCGGGCGTAATAATCGGGAACTACGGCGTCGATGACGATGCGGCCATGGTGGCGCGCGCGCAGCTCGTCGACCAGTGTCACGGCGCGGTCGACCTGCTCGCGGGTGGGAATGAGCGCGGCTCGGTTCTTCAGCGCCCAGCCGTAATATTGCACGTGGGCGATCTCGACCCTGCTGGCGCCCAGCGCCAATGCCAGATCGACCATGTCGCCAACTCGGTCGATATTGGCGCGGTGGATGACTGCGTTGACGGTGAGCGGCAAGCCAAGCCGCACGACCTCGCTTGCAAGCTCATGCTTGCGGGTGAAGGCGCCCTCGTAACCGGCGATATGGTCGGCTGAGGATGGTGCGCTGTCCTGGATCGAGACCTGGACATGATCGAGCCCGGCTTGCACGAGCTCGGCCAGCCTTCTTGCCGTCAATCCGACGCCGGACGTGATGAGATTGGTGTAGAGCCCGGCAGCATGCGCCGAAGCAGCGATCTCGACGAGGTCGCGCCGCGCGCCGGGTTCCCCGCCGGACAGGTGGACCTGCAACACGCCAAGCACGGAAGCCTCGCGGAAAACGCGCGCCCAGGTCGCGGCGGCAAGCTCGCCATCGCGGGATTCGAGCGCGAGCGGGTTTGAGCAATAGGGGCACCCCAGCGGGCAGCGGTGGGTCAGTTCCGCGAGCAGGCCGAGTGGCCTCGGCGGGGTTGTTGAACCGGTCTCGGCCACGTCACAGTTCCAGGAGTTTCTTGTCGGCAAGCCCGCGGAGCAGCGCTGTCACGTCGGCGAGTACGCGCTCGCGCGGGGCCGCATAGGCTTTCGCGAGGTCGTCCACGATCTCCGCCAAGCTTGCGTCGCCGGTGCAGCGCTTGATGATCTCCACGGCGATCGCGTCGGCCTTGAACACGCGCTCGGGCGCGAGCAGAACCCAGCCGCCATGCGCCTCATTTTGCACGAGACGCACGCCGTGCGGCAGGCGCGGGCGCGCGTCAGGAACGATAGGCGTATGGTCCATCATGCTCTGCTCTTACTCGTTCGGCACGAAGGCGCCCGGCGGGATATGCCTCGGCGTCACGTAGGCGTGATGGAGCGCATCGAGCATTGCCCACAGCACGTCGCATTTGAATTCGAGTGCGTTGAGGACCGCCGCTTGCGTCTGCGGGGTCTTGGCGTGCTGCTTGACGTAGCTCAGCGCGAAATCGGAATCGCGCTCGGCCTGCGGCGGGCGCTTGACGAAATAGGCGAGCGTGTCGGCGCTCACGAAAGCGTAACTTTTCAGCATGCCCTCGAGCCGCTCGCTGATGATCTGCGGCGAGAACAACTCGGTGAGACAGGAGGCGATGGCTTCCAGCAGCGTCTTCTCACGGGCGAAATGCACATAGGCATCGACTGCAAATCGGGTTCCTGGCAGGAGGCCGCGCTCCGAGACGACATAGTCGCGATCGAGCCCGAGCCCGTCGGTCAATCTGAGCCAGCGCGCAATGCCGCCCTCCTGCTCCGCCTCGCCGTCGTGATCGAGCAGGCGGCTTCGCCAGATGCGCCGCAGATCCGAGTCGTTGCAACGGGCGATCAGGTTCGCGTCCTTCACCGGGATCATCGCCTGGTAATAGTAGCGGTTGAGCGCCCAAGCCTGGACCTGACCCTTGGTGCATTTTCCGCCATGCAGGAGGTGGTGGAACGGGTGCAGGCGGTGATAGCGGCGGGCGCCAATGTCCCGCAGGCGCGCCTCGAGTTCATCCTCGGTCAATGGGCCCGTCACAGCGCGACCTCCAGCCCGTCCTCGGCGACTTCCCAGCCCTTGCTGGTCACGCGCGCGCGCTCTGGCGACCCTTCCACGAGAATTGGGTTGGTGTTGTTGATGTGAACGTAGATGCGTCGGGCCCGAAGACCGTCGAGCTGGTCGAGCGATCCACCAGGCCCGTCGATCGCCATATGTCCCATGCGGCGGCCGGTCTTGCTGCCGGTCCCGGTCGCGATCATCTCGTCGTCGCTAAAGAGCGTGCCATCGAAGAACACCACATCGGCACGGGCCAGCCGCTCACGCATCGCGGAGGTGACGGCGGCCGCGCCCGGGATATAGGCCAGCCGCGCGCCGCCGGCGCTCAGCTCCACGCCCACGGTCCCGGCGGTTTCGCTCATCGTCTCGGGGTTCTCGCCCTCGAGATAGAGCGGCAGCTTGCCCGGCACGGCAAAGAGCTCCGCCTCGAGATCGCCGGGAAGCGCACAGGGTTTACCGGGGATTATCGTCTGGCGTCGCACGACTTCGGGCGGCAGGACGCCGAACACGCTGTTCTCCTCGATCACGGCCAGCGCCGCTGCGGTCGCGTAGAGAATGAAGGGCTCGCGCTCGCGCAGGCTCAAGAGCCCGGTCACCTGATCGATCTCCGCGCCCGTGAGGATGACTGCCCTGATGGGGCTTCCGCGTGGTCCGCCGCGCGGATGCAAGGCCGTCGAGCGGCGAAGCTGCTCGGGCAGATCAGGCGATGCATTGATCAGCACCCAGTCCTCGCCATTGGCAGACACGGCGAGGCTGGCTTGGGTGCGTGGCCGGACCCGCCGATCGCCAGCCCAAGCCAGCTGACATACCGGGCACCGGCAGTTCCATTGGGGAAAGCCTCCACCCGCCGCCGAGCCAAGCACGATTGCGGTGAGACGTCCCATCAACCGGAACTAGGGCTGATGGTCGGAACTAGAGCTCAGCCGGCAGGTAGCCGTTGATCTCGAGCCCGAGGCAGATCTCAACGAGAGTAGGCGTCGTCCAGGCCATGGTCGTTTCCTTTCCTTGCGCCCCATGAGAAGGGCGCATATCAACCAAAGCAGGCGCGCTGTCCGGTTTCAAGCAATCAGGTCTATAGCTTTTGTCTATGACCCTGGGGCTCGCGCGGTAGCCGGATGGACTTCGCCTTCTCGACATTTGCGGATGATGCAGGTGAAGCATGCCCAAGACTTCGCCCTACGGCTCCTGGAAATCGCCCATCACATCCGATCTCATCGTGGCGCAATCCATCGCTTTGTCCGAAGCGCGGCTCGATGGTGATAAAATCCATTGGCTCGAAGGAAGGCCGCAGGAGCAAGGCCGCTTCGTCGTCGTTGCCGCCGATTCGCTCGGCGGTCATGCCACGGACATGACGCCAACGCCGTATAGTGCGCGCACCCGCGTGCACGAATACGGCGGTGCTTCATGGACGGTCGCGGACGGTGTCATCTACTTCTCCAACTTCGCCGACGGACGCCTTTACCGCCGCAGCGACGCCGCGCCACGCCCGGAGCCGCTGACACCCGCCCCGCCCGCGCGCGAGCGCCAGTGGAGGTTTGCCGACGGCGTCATCGATCGCCGGCGCCAGCGCTGGATCGGCGTGCGCGAGGATCACACGGTTGACGGGGAGCCGATCAACACGATTGTCGCCGTCGATCTCCACCAAGTGGGACACGAGCCCGGCCGCGTCCTGGTCGGCGGGCACGATTTCTTCGCTTCGCCGCGCTTGTCGCCGGACGGCCGCCGGCTCGTCTGGCTGGCGTGGGATCATCCCAACATGCCATGGAATGGCACGACCCTCCATCTCGCCGACCTCGACGAGGAGGGGAACGTGGTCGAGCCGCAAGTCGTCGCAGGCGGAGCGGCGGAATCGATTTTCCAGCCCGAATGGTCGCCCGACGGCAGCTCGATCTTCTTCGTGTCCGATCGCAGCAACTGGTGGAATCTCTACCGCTTCGATCCTGCCGCGCGGACGTCGGAGCCGCTTGCGCCGATGGCGGCGGAGTTCGGCGTGCCGCAATGGAGTCTCGGCGCATCGACTTATGCGTGTGCGGGAACCGATCGGATCGTCTGCGCCTATTCCACGGCCGGGCTCGGCCGACTCGCGGTGCTGGACCTGAAAAGCAAGACGCTGCGGCCGCTCGAGACGCCGTTCACGGAATTCGGCTCGGTGCAGGCCGACGGCAACCGCGTCGTATTCCGCGCCGGCGCGCCCAATCATCCGGTCAGCATCATCGCGCTGGATCTGGTCTCGGGCGAGCATCGCATCCTGAAAAAGGCGACTGACCTTCTCGACCGGCCGGAGCTGCGCATTGCCGATTGGCTGACCACGGTCAAGCCCGTGGAATTTCCGACCACGGGGGGCAACACCGCATTCGGCTTGTTCTACCCCCCGCACAACCCGGACTATGTCGGTCGCGCCGAAGAAAAGCCGCCGCTCCTGGTCAAGTGCCACGGCGGTCCGACCGCCTCGGCCTCGAGTGCGCTCAATCTCGCCACCCAATTCTGGACCAGCCGCGGGATCGCGGTGCTCGACGTCAATTACGGCGGCAGCACCGGCTTCGGCCGCGCCTTTCGCGAGCGTCTGCACTTGAACTGGGGCATCGTCGATGTCGACGACTGCGTCAACGGCGCAAAATTCCTCGTCGCGCAGGGGTTGGTGGACGAGAAGCGCTGTGTCATCAGCGGCGGCAGTGCCGGGGGCTACACCACGCTGGCGGCGCTGGTTTTCCGGGACTTCTTTCAGGGCGGCGCGAGCCACTATGGGGTCAGCGACGCCGCCGCGCTTGCGCGCGACACCCACAAATTCGAGTCGCGCTATCTCGACTGGCTGATCGGCCCGTATCCGCGGGAGGAGCAGCGCTATCGTGAGCGCTCGCCGCTTTATCACGTGGATCGGCTGTCGAAACCCGTGATCTTCTTTCAGGGCGATGAAGACGCGATCGTGCCGCCGAATCAGGCCGAAGCCATGGTCGAGGCGCTTCGGCGCAAAGGCAATCCGGTCGGCTATTTCCTGTTCTCGGGCGAGCAGCACGGCTTTCGCCGGGCCGCCAACATCCAGCGCTGCCTCGACGCCGAGCTCGCCTTCTATGCGATCGAGGTATTCAAGATCGGCCTGACGTTCTAGAGCATGTCCCGTTCCTTCGGAATCGGGACATGCTCTAGAAATCTTTGCGTGGCGCATGTTCTTATCGGCGAACCGGTATCCACTTCGCCGGAACATGCGCTAGCCGGTTGATCCGTTTGCTTTCGGGAGCACCCAGGAAATCGACTCGGCGATCCACTCGGGATTGGCTCCGCCCTGGCAGCTGGCCCACTGCGACAGCGGTTCGTTGCCATATCGAAGCATACCGCTGTGCAGCCGCTTGTCCTGGTCGAGCTCGGGATTGGGATCGACATAGCCGAGCTTCTGGCGGAGCAGTTCGATATCATCGGGCTTCCCGGTCAGGAAGAGCCAACCCGGGCCGACGCCGTACGATTTTGCGTAATGGTTGAGAATTTCCGGCGTGTCGTGTTCCGGATCGATGGTGATCGAGTAGATGAACAGGTCGCGCCCCACTCGATCGCCGAGCAGTTCCTGGACCCTCGTCAGATTTGCCGTGATCAGCGGGCACGCGTCGTTGCAGCTTGCGAACATTACGTTGATGACGACCGCCTTGCCCTCGATCAAATCATCGTAGAACCGGACCTGCTTGCCTTCGTGGGTGGTTAGAAGGACATTCGGGAAATAGCGCTCGCGCAGCACTTCCCGTCCTGAGACTGGCGCGCTGAACTCCGCCTTGGACCGAAGCGCTATCAGCGCGCCGGCGGCGGGGAAAATGGCGGAAGCTGCAAGCCATCCTCGTCTCGACATGAGCGGCATATGCGCTATTCCTTTCTCGGATCCGGGTCGGCGGGCCTTCGGTGGCGGCAGCGGGTTTAATCTCGCTGCCGCAGGGGCGCCTCGATCATGGATTCTGGTTGGTATCTCCGTTGGTGACGATATCCCACCTGAGCATCATCGCGTGGTCCTCGTGGACCACGTTGTGACAATGCATCGGATAGCGGCCGAACCAGTCGCGGAAGCGGAAGAAGAGCTTGACGTCTTTGCGCGGGAGTATTCGAACGACGTCCTTGCGCGCGGCATTCACCCCGGTCGACGTCCTGCTGGAGTCGAAAAAGAAGTTGCTGTCGCCGCGGCCGGAAAGTCCGGGAGCGCCCGACAGGATCTGGTGCTCCTCGAAGTGGATGTGGACGGGGTGCGTCCACTGCGGGAAGCGATTGCCTGGATTGCTGAGAACCCAGTTTTCGACACTGTTCTGGGTAATCTGAAAGCGGACGACATTGCAGTCCATGAACTGATTGTTGATGATCCACTGGCCATCGCTGGTCACATCAAACGAAAAGTTGCGCGTCACCCGCGGGTTAACGTTGGTGCTCGGCAAGGCGTAGAATTGCGGTGCCGTGGCGGGGTCCACGCTCGTGTCAGTGAACGGGGGAAGGTCGACAACTATCTGCAGCAACAGATTGCCCTGGCCGGCGTTGAGAAGATTTCCGGTCGGTCCGCGCCCGTTGGTCTGCTCCAAACGGTTCTCGAGATAGATCGTCTTTCCCGCGAATTGGGAGAAGTCGATGATCACGTCGGCGCGCTCGGCCACGCCGAGCTGCACGGCCGGAACCTGGACCGGCGTCGGCAGCAGGTTGCCGTCATTCGAGATCTGCCAGAACTGGTTGTTGGCGCCCGTGTTGTTCAGATCGGTGATGTAGATCTGGTGGAAGCGTGATGGGCCGCTGTTCAGCCAACGGAAACGGTAGCGCCGGGGATGAACATGCAGTACCGGCTGGATGACCCCATTCACCAGGAATTTGTCGCCGAGAATACCGTCGAGATTGACCAAGTCGAAGGCGAGCAATCCAGTCTTCGGATCGAAGCAGCGGTCGGCGAACATCATGGGGATGTCGAAGTCGGGATAGGTCGGGAGACGGAACCCGGTGCCCTCGTTCCCGGTATCGAACTGATTGAAGAGGAGGTAGAAACCCGCGAGCCCCTTGTAGACGTTCTGGGAGGTGAAGTCGACGCGGTGGTCGTGGTACCACAGCGTGCTCATCGCCTCGTTGATATCGCCGGCCTGGGTGATGGGCTGGCCGGGCGCGGGCGGGTGGTCGGAATTGAAGCCGGCGAGGACGTTCGGATAGTACTGGTCGTAATATTGGCTCTGGGCGAAGAAATCGCAGGGGAACCCATCGCTCTCCGACGGCGTGTGCCCGTTGTGCAGGTGCGTGCTGACCGAAGCCTTGCCAAACCCGCCATTATCGGTCGGCAGGTTGTTATAGTTCCGCACCAGGATCGGCGTCCCGTAGTTTGCCACATAGGTTGGACCGGGGCTGATGCCGTCGAAGCCCCAGATGGTTTGCTGCGGCAGTTGCGGGGACATCACAACCGTTCCCGCCTGCTGCGAAACCTGGTAGACGACCGACGGCGGGAACGGGAAGCCAAGGGCGGGGGCCTGATGCGGCCGTGTGCGGCCTTCAAAGGCAATGCCGGTGACTGGATTAATCGCCGTGTTCGGATTGATCTGCGGCGCCGGACCGGTCAAACTGCTCAGCGCAATCGGCTGCTTCCGAGGCATGATCGGAAGCTGCATGGTGAAGGGGATGGTCGCCGGGCTGGCGCACTGACCGGATCCACTGGAACTGGAAAGAGTCGCTTGTCCCCACACGCTCAGACCTTCTTTGGCGACGAGATACCCCGCAGCCGTCAGAAGGCCCATTCTGGCCAGATCGCGCCGGCTCAACCCGGCACGGATGATTTCCTGCCGGTTCTTGAACGCGGCATACATTTTCTTCCACTGGGATTTGGAAATTTTGTTCCCGTGCACGTCGTAGTACATGGCGTCCTCCCCTTTGACAAAATCCGTCCGTCTCGGGTCGCGCACTATTGATGCGCACCCCCGTTTCCAGCGGTTCCGAGGCGATCAGGAAGGCGCTGAAGATACCGCGACGCGCCGGCCGCTCGTTACAACGTCGATGAAATGCTGAGCGCATTCATCGGGCATGCGGTCGAACGATAACCCCCTGTCCCCCTTCGTTCCGCACGCGGTTGTATCCCTAAAATATCAAAGCAAGCCGATCCGTCCTCGTCAAGATCGAAATCTCCCATAATTAAATTTTTTTCGCGACCGCAACGCAGCAATTTCTCTTCCTCCGAGAATGAAGATGGAACCGATGAAGATGGAACCGAGCGCCGCTACTTCTGCTGGCGAAAGAGGACGTGGCACTCGCCACAGGCGCGCCGTACCGCCACGTATTGGACGGAAATCGCCCGCGAGTCTTCAGATGCGGCGATGTTTTCCAGAGCTTCCGCTGCCTGCACGAACTTCCGCGTTTTCGCTTCGAACTGATCCCACCGCTGCCAAATCGTGGGTTTCGCCTCCGTCACACCGGCGTCGCTGCCTGCCGGGAAAAGCTGCAAGTTCCTCGCGCCTGCGTTTCGAATTTTCATCGCATTTTCGCCGATGGCGGCGAGATCATGTTTCGCAACGATGCGGTTCGCAATCTCGTCCATCTCCCGCGCCATGGCTTGCATGAGTTCCCTGCGCTCTCTGACAATGTCGCGGGCGCCATCGTTCGCGACCACAGCGACCGGGATGGTCACTGTCACAATGAAAGCGGCCGACCAGAGGTGACGCTTCATTTTGCTCGGAGCGACGGACGGCCGGCACGACTGCGAAGGTCGCGGGTTCGATAGCTCAACATCAGACTTCCCATTGTCTGCGGAAGCACCTCGGTCGTATCGCTTTGCTCAAAACTTGGCCCGCAGCAGTTCAGTAATCTGCGGAGTATCCCACTCCGCTGGACCGATGATGCGTCCGATTTCGTAACCACCGCGATCAACGAGCAGCGTCATAGGCAGAGCTGCACCACCAAGCTGCCGCACGGTGCTACCCGACTGGTCGACGTACATTGCAAGATTGCGGATGCCGTTCTCCGCGTAGAACTTGCGCACTGAATCGATCCCGCCGCGGTCGACAGAGAGCGGCACGACCTCGAAATCAGGACCGCCCAAGGCGACCTGCAGCCGATCGAGCGCCGGCATTTCGCCACGGCAAGGAACGCACCACGTTGCCCAGATATTGAGAAGGATGACCTTGCCTTGCAAATCTGCGAGGCTTCGGAACCTTCCCTGAACATCGCTGAAATTGATCGCTGCGATCGCCTTTGGTTGGTCATGCAGCACAAAGTTCCTGGGTAGTTCTTGTGCAAGGGCGACCTGTGACGTTGTCACAAGCAACATAGCCGCGAGCAGCCGCACGGCGAACCGGTGCATGAATGAGCCGGTACCCGAGATCATTGACGTCGAACCTTCGCGCCGCGCAATTTCCAACCACATTTCGGGCGGCACCCCGTCGAGTTGCGACCAAGACGGAGTCGCGAGACGTGGGACCAAGATCACCCGAAGGAAGTATGGGCGCGAAAGTTGCGCTTTGCAAGCGGACACGACGGATGGGGAATGGTCGGTGGTCGAGCCGCTGTTGCCGCTGCCCACCAACCGTGGCCGGTCGCGCACGTTGCGCGGTCGACTAACGACGCGCGCCGGCGGCTTTGCTCATCGCTTTCAGCAGCCGCTTGGTCTTGTCCGTATGCTTTATCGCAAGATGAAATGCGCGGCCCCGGCCTTGCCGATTTAGCGCCTTCTTACGCTCGATCACTCCGACTGTGACGAGCTTCTTCAGCTGCTTCTGCACCTGGCTCACCGACTGCCCGGTGAACTCCGCCAACCGGGCCGCCGTCACAGGCTCGCCGGTCTCCTGAAGCACGAAGATGAGAGTGAACAGGCCAACCTGCTGCAGGCGCGCCGCGCCGGTCTCGTCGGGAAAGACTTCGCGCAGAATGCGATCGACGAACATGCCAACCAGCTTGCGGACTAGACTAGCCCGCGCCATCGACCGCTCTCCGGTTCAGCGCGCCGGCGTCCTCTCGCTTGCTTCCGAAGGCGTCACCCGCTTGCGGAGCCAATCGGCGATCACTCCCGCAACCTGCAGATTGTTCTTCTCATGCATCACGAAGTGGCCATTGCCGTGAATGCCGAGATCGGCAAGGAGGACGAAGTCGTGCTCGACCCCGGCCTGGTCCAGGAGGATCTTGGTGCAGTGGGCGGTCGGCATCTGGAAGGACGCTTCTGCGGTGAGGATGAGGATGGGGATATTCCTGAAATTGACAAGCTTGCGCGCCGGCTCTTTCTGCATCCAGCAGCGGGCAAGACCGGGGCCATCCGCCTTGGCCTGCCGCACGATGTCGAGCCCCGAGGGGCCCGCGGGCGGTGAGAACGTCAGCGGGGTACGGGTGAGGCCGTAGGGCTTTTCGAGCTCGAGGTCCTTGAAGTAGTCGGGCGCACCGACGAACTGGATTTCGTAGTATGGCGCCCCCGCCGCCTCGACCATGAGGAGGCCCTTCACCAGCTCGGGCCGCGCGTCGGCCATCAGCCAGGCATAGGGACCCGATTGCGAGTGCGGGAGAATGATGGCCGGCCCGATCTTGTCGAGCAGCGCAACTCCGGCGTCGCGATTGAACGGTTCACGCAGTTTGCGGTCCTTGAAGTCCGGCAGCATCGCCGCCTGAAATTGATCGAAGAGCGGATCGCCCACGACGCCGCTGCCCGGCCATTGGGTGTGCAGATGCGCCTGCGGAAACAGGTTGTAGCGCTCGTAGGCGACAAACTGCCGCTCGACGAACTTTGGCGCCTTCGGGTTTTTCTCCCCGTAGACGCTCTCCACGTAGGGAGAACGGCCGCGTCCGACCTGGTCCATGATATAGACGGCATAGCCCTGCGCGAGGAAGTATTGCGCCCAGCCGTCGCGCCCGTCGGGAGTACCGTTGAAGCCGGCTCCGGACGTGCAGCAGCCTTCGATCATGACGATGGGAAAGGGATGGGTGCGATTCTTCGGAATCTGAAATTCGACATAGGCCTGCCCCGCCATCACCTGGCCGTCCGGCGTGTCGACATATTTCCCGCCGACGAAGAAATAGCCCTGCTTGGCGATGACGAGCGGCCCCGCGTCCTCGGCGTGGGCCGCTCCGCATGCCAAGCCAGCCAGCAAAGCGGCGATGCCGATGCGGTTTGCCAATTGGCACGTGGTGTCCATGATTGTCCTCCCTAATGTGAGTCCCTCTGCGGAGCGGATCGCGTCATCGACATGTTCGGATTTGCGTTGGGAAAGGCGCAGCCGTGCTCTCACTGCTTCCTGGGCGGATAGAGGTAGCGATAGGTGCCAGCCGGGACCTCTTTGTACAGGGTCCGCTCGACGCTCTCCCAGGGGTTGCGCGCGTAATCCTCGTATTTGCCGGGCGCATTGATGCCCGGGATCTCCGGAATCCAGTCTTCGGCCAGAACCTCGTCGGGATTGCCGTAGCGGCTTGCGAGCGCACGCACTTCGGGGTGGTCCATGGAGGTCAGGTGGCCCTTGTCGATCAGGGTGATGAATTGATCGGCGCCGCGAACGCGGAGCCGGTAGTCGGAGAAGTAGTTGTGGAAGTGCCACCAATGGTCGTTGGGCAGATTGTGCTCCTTGAAAAAATCCTCCCACTCCTTTGACTGCACCGGCCCTTCCGGCCCATGATGCACGCGGATGCCTTCGCCGTAATGAATGACGCCGCTGCGGTTTCGTTCCGGAGTGTTGCGCGCCTCCATCAGGTCGCCCGGATCGCGGAAATATTTCGGATTGGTCCCGAACGCGGTCTCGTAGAACCACCAGAAGCCGGGCTTGTTGTGATAGGGATATTTGGTTTCGTTGATCCCCGGATAGTGCAGAAATACCTGGAACAATTGCGCGTAAAGACCGTCTCCCTCGACCTTCGTGATGTATGAATTCTCGACATGGATTTTCGTCTGGCTGTAGAAGCCGGCGTGGTTGGCGGTGCCTACGACGACACCGTTGGTCGGCGGCATCGGCTCGCGCGGATTGTATTTCTGCTGGAACGCCGGGAACTCGAGCACCGCATAGGGAAAGCGGCCGGTCGCCTGGTTGGGGTGCATGTAGAGGTGGCCCTGCTGATAGACGCCCGCCGCCCAGCGGGCGGCCATTTCCTCGGTCATCTCCCAGTGCAGGTCGGTCCCTTGCGGGTCCTTCACCTCGGCGTACTCCGCATAGCCGACCGGCTCCATGGTCTTCTCTTCGATGAGGCGCCACACGTCGCCCGGGAAGCTCGCGACCTTGCTCATGACGGTCGCCGCATTGTCCTGTGTGAAGGTCCCGAGATACTTGTTCTCGTAAGGATGAACTTCGCGGCGGCGGCTGGTGGTGCCGGCCTTGGCCCAGAACACGCCTCTCACCTCGGGGTGCTGGTCAAGGAACTTGCGGATTGCGTCGCCGATGTTCGTGCTCCGCATCTTGTTGATCAGTTCCTTCTGGGTGGCATCGAGCTCCTTGTCTGGATAGACCGCCGCATAGACCTCGGGGTGGTTCGCCTTGAGCCAGGCCTTCGTTTCATCCGGTTTCGGGAACATGTTCTCGATCCAGAGTCGAATCTCGGCGGCGGCGCCGTCCTTTCCGGTGAACGGCCGGATTGCTTCGCGGGCCTTTTGCGCCTGTTCGCGCGTGAGACCGACCAGCGCATAGTCCGGCATGCTGAGCGCGGTGATGCCGCGCTCCTGGTAGGCGCGCTTGATGGCCTCGACATAGATGTCCTCGGAGGCGATATTGGTGATCAGGGCGACCGTGTCGCCTGGACGCGCCACGCCGAGGCCGCCACCTTGGAGTCCTTGCGTCTCCCGCACGAGGCGGCGCGCGACCGGCATGATGTCGGCTACGTCCTTCGGCGCCGACAGATAGGACGGAAACCGCGGGGCCGGGTACGTCCTTCCATCCGTTTGCGAGGCGGTCGGACGTTCCTGCGCGCTCGCGCTGACGAGGATTGCGAGCGAGACGACACCGACCGAGCACAAAAGGATACGATGCCAGAGCCGCGTCATTCCTGCCTCCCTGTCTCGATGCGCCATTTGTCAAAGACCCAGTCCATATCATAGTCCCAATCAGCGCTCGATGATGCTCTCGCGCGCCGTCCGGCGGAAGATCCAGCGGCTGAAGGCATAGGCCAGCACGACGAGGATCACGATCAGCAGCGCCAGCACCAGCGCAGTCTGCCCGGAGAATGCGAGCCGTGTCGGCAGCAGATTGAGCACGGTCAGCACCTCGCGCAGCTTCCATACCACATCGGTGAGTCCGAATCCCACGGCCGCGGCAACCAGGGACCCGATCAGGAGGCCAACGAGCGACGGTCCGATCATGCCCGGAGCGACGAAACGCAGGAGTTCCGCCGGCCCGCAGCCGCGGATCCGCAGCAGGCTCAGGGTGCGTCGATCCTCCGCATAGTTGGAAAGGGCCACTGCGAGAATCCCGATGATGGAGAGCAGCAGTCCTCCAAGCAGATAGATCTGGAAGTTCTGGCGGGCGAGGAAGATGTACATGTCGCTTCCAAGCCTCGCCACCTCTTCCGACAGCTCGCGCGCCTCCAGCGGCGGACTGGGGAGCGCGGCGAGGATCTGGTTCGTCAGGTCGCGCGTCTGCGCGCCGTCGCGCAGCCGAACCAGCAAGACCGCGCGCGGGAGCAGCGCATCGATGTGACCAAGCAGGGGATTGTCCGCGGCAGCGGCCATGTACGAATTGAAGCCGAACAGATGGTTGAGATAATCGATGCGCGCGCTGACGAAGCTCTTGCGGTCATTGATGGTCTTGAGCGGCATGCCGGGCAGGTAGAGCACGCTGCCGCCCAGCGGAGCGGTCTGCATCGTCCTGTCGATATTGCGGCCGACCGGCATGCGGTCGCCGGGCTGGCGCCGGTAGAAGCCCTGAATGGCCTGCGAAACAATGACCTCGTCGGTCCCGCTCGCGAGCCGGCCGATCAGATCCCCGAACGGCACGCCGGCGCCGAGCCCCGCCTCGTGCGCAGCCGTGGCGACATAGGTCTTCGGCTCGCTGACAAGATAGATTGGAATGCCGCTGAAGCCGTATCCCGGCATGAACAGGCCATCGACCAGGCCTTCGACCAGGTAATCGGCTGCGGCCACGCCGGGCGTGCCGCGGATGCGCGCGATAATCGGATCGATCTGCGCTCGCACCGCGGCATAGCGTTGCGCCATTCCTCCTTCGATGAGCCGAAGATTGTCGACGAGGGAAGGGATGTCGAGCGTGATCTGCAGTTCGGAGCCGAGCTGCACCTTCGCGCCGCGGACGATCTTGTCGTCGAACACCGTGGTCATGATGGTCGGATAGAGGCTGAGGCTGGTCATCATGGCCACAATCAGCAGGAATGCCGCCATGCGGTGCTGGCGCGTGGCCAGATGGCGCAATGCCAGCGCACCGAGTCGCCCACCAAGTAGTCGCGTCGTCGGGGCAAGCACGGCCAAGAGCAGACGCCGACGCGAGGCGGTCAGCGTGGCCAATCCGTAGACGAACAGCGGAAAGCTGATGAAATCGAGTGCTCGATCAAGGGCGAGAGCCCAAGTTGCCTCCGAAAACGTCGCCAGCGACCACCCGCCAATCCACCCGACGATCTTGAGCAACCCCACGAGCAGGCAGAGTGCCGCGATCCAACCGAAGCGGACGCGCGTGCTCATCGATTCCGAGGAGGCCATCCGGCCAGAGGCTTCCAGCGGCGAAATCGTCGAGGCGTAGCGAACGAAGCGCAAGCTGACCAGGAGCGACATGCCAACGCCGATCAGCAGGAAGGCGCCGACCGCCTCCGGTCTCTGCACCTTCAGGAGAGTGTCCCACGGCAGCCCGGCGCCGTCGGTATAGCTGAAAAGTGGCACGAGAGTTCCGAGCACCGCGCCCGCAAGGCCGCCAGCGAGTCCAGCCGTTGCGATGGTCAGGAGCAGACTTGCGCGAATGAGGCTGCCGGGTGTGCCGCGCAGCCGCAGCAGGCCGAACTTGCGCCGCTCGTTGAGCAGAAGCAGCCCCGACAAGTGCGCCATCAGGATCCAGGCCATCCAGATGAGCGGCAGCGACACCAACAGGCTGATCAGCGCGATTTGGCGGGCGATGCCTTCCATCCGGCGCAACAGCACGACCGAGGTATTGTCGAGCTCCGCCGCGGCGGTGATGACGTAAAGCCTCTCCTCGATCGCCTTGCCGATCGCGCCGATACGGGCGAGCGAGGCGCCGACGTCCCAGCCGGAAAACAGGCGCGGCCGGTCGAGCGCCGCGAGATGGATGATCTCCGGAAAATAGTCGCCCGCCGTGATGTGAAGGTCGACGCCATCGTCCTCGTGGTGCGCGATGCCGCGCGCCGCAAGGTCGTACCGGCGGATCACTTCCCGGTCGTAGGGCAGCACCAGGATGGCTCCGAGCTGCGGCAGCAGCGTCGGCGAGCTTGTCTTATCGAGAAACCAACGGTTCAGGTCGTTGCGATCGATCCGTACCACGCGTTGCAGCGGCACTCCGAACAGGGTCAGCGGAGCGGCGGTATATTCCGGATGGTCCGCCCGGGCTTTCGACTCGGCCGTAGGCGAGGGGTTCTGCTGCAGGTCGGGTGTCGCCCGCAGCTCGAACCGCTTCTTGTGCTGGAGTTGAAGATAGGCGTCTCCCATCTGCGACCGGGAGCCGACGAGGACGAGCACCGCCGCGTGTCCTCGCGGCCGAATATCGGGCGGCAGGAGGCTTTCTCTGGTGGCCGTGAGGAGCGACAGCCAGGGCGTGCGCAGCGGCTCATCGTCGATCAGCGGGGTCAGCGACGGCGGCAGCGCGAGGCGAAGAAATGTGAGATTCTCGACCTGGGTGATCCCGTTCTGCTGCCTGATGGCCTGCCGGACATCGTCGGCGAGAGGAACATCCGCCGTCTGGTAGACCGAGATGTCCCAGGGCACACGTTCGATCTGATCGGCAATATAGCGCTCAAGCGCGCGGTTTGATGAAAAATTCACTGCCGCGAGAAGCAGAACCGTCGCGAATGAAACAAGAAAAAATGCAACGAAGGGGCGCCGCCCAAGCACTCTCACCAGCAGCGCAAGGATGGAATATGCCTGGATCATCCGCGCTCACCGTACAACATTTCCAACCTCGCCCATCGAGCCCTCCCACGACTTTGTTTCCGGATTACAATAAAAAACCCGGGACCGGGCGGCAAGGCGCTTGCTTTGCGCCACCTGCGAAGACACCCCGGCGAGGGACCGAGAATCCATGGCATCGAACAAGCTGCTGATTCGAGATGGTCAGGTTTATGATCACGAGGGCGATGTCCACAAGCCGGCGATCGCCGATATTCTGATCGAAGACGGTGAAATCGTTTCTGTCGGCGCCAATCTCGCGGCCGTGGGAGCCCACGACGTCATCGACGCGTCCGACCGGCTGGTGGTGCCCGGGCTCATCAATGCGCACTACCATTCCCATGACACGCTGTGCCGCGGATTGTTCGAGGAGCTGCCACTGGAAATGTGGCTCCTCTACACATTGCCGATGGGTCAGAACCGCAGCAAGGAGGAGGTGCGCGCGCGCACCTTGGTCGGCGCGGTCGAGTCACTGCGCTGCGGCATCACCATGGTGCAGGACATGCTGGGGCTCGTTCCTCTGAACGACGAATACACCGACGTCGTCATATCGGCTTATCGCGAGGCGGGGATCCGCGTGGTGTTCTCACCCATGGTCTGGGACGTTCCTCCGATCGCGATGGTTCGCCACAAGGACAGTCTGCCGGCCGGGATTCAGGAACTGTTGGGAACCAAGGCGCCGCCGGCACGCGAGCAGCTCGACTACCTTGAACACCAGTTCAAACGCCACCCCGCCGGCGGCACCTTGCATTGGGCCGTTGCGCCCTTCGCGCCGCAGCGCTGTACGTTGCCGATGCTGCAAAGCTGCGCCGCGGTCGCCGACAAGTATGACCTGCCCGTCTACACCCACGTCTACGAAACGAAGGGCCAGGTATTGATCGCGCGCGAGCTGTTTGCGGATTACGACGGTTCGCTGATCAGCTATCTGGACAGCGCGGGCTTGCTCGGGCCCAGGCTCAATATCGTGCACAGCGTGTGGATCTCCCGCCCCGAGATGGATCGCATGGCGGCTGCCGATTCCGGCATCGTGCTCAACCATCTCAGCAACATGAAACTCAAGAGCGGCATCGCGCCGGTATGCGATCTGCGCGAATCGGGCGTGCGGCTCGGGCTCGGCTGCGACAACTGCAGCGGCAGCGACGTCCAAAGCGTGTTCCAGGCGATGAAGTTGTTCTGCCTGTTCGCGGCGGTGAGCGAGCCCGAGCCGGGTCCGGGGCTGGCGCACGAGGTCCTTCGCCATGCAACGGTCGGAAACGCACGCACCGCCGGTCTCGCCGGCCGATTGGGCCACATCCGACCCGGCTACAAGGCGGACCTCATCCTCATCGACCTCAAGGACGTCGCTTATCTTCCCTACAACAGCGCCGCGCGCCAGCTCGTCTATGCGGAAGCCGGCCGCGGCGTGGACAGCGTCATCGTGGACGGCCGCGTGGTGATCAAAGATCACAAGCTGATGACCCTCGACGAAGATGCCCTGCGTCGCGAAGTCGCGGATCTGATGCGGCACTTCATCTCCGATTATGATCGGGTCGTGGAGTCGCGCAAGCGGGCGCTTCCCCATATGCTGGAAGCCCACCGGCGGGTGTGGCAGGCCGATATCGGGATGAACCGATTCATTGGCCGGACGCGCTGAACGAATGTACTCCAGTTGCTCAAATATATGCCGGAGAGGTTGACGCTGGCGGCGATCTGGACATCATCGAGCGTCGCCGGGCGGTGTCTCGCGAAGCCACGGCCTGGGCCACTTGCTGCAATCGCGATGAGATGCACCTTGCGCAAAGGAACAAGCACGCATGTCTCGACTGACGAAGATCCTTTACACGGCGATATGGGCCGCTGTGTCCTTCGGTTCGACCGCTGCCCTTTCCGATGACATGCTGAAGCTGGCGGTGGGGGCACCCAATAATTGGGATAGCGGACTTCCGGAGATCGGCCAGCGGGCCGGCATATTCAAGAAGCACGGCCTCGATCTGGAGCTGCTGTATACCAACGGCGGCGGCGAGACGATGCAGGCGGTCATCTCCGGCAGCGTCGACATTGGTATTGCGGCCGGGACGGGCGGTGTTTTCGGCGCCTTTGCCAAAGGCGCGCCGGTGCGAATCTTTTTGGCAGGAACGACCGGCACCGGAGATCTCTTCTGGTATGTGCCGGCCGCTTCGCCGCTGAAGTCGTTCAACGATCTCAACGGCAAGACGGTTGCCTACTCCACCAATGGCGCCTCCACTCATACGACCCTCTTGGCGTTGATCAAGCATTTCAACGTCTCGGCGAAGCCGGTATCGACCGGGGCCTCCGCGTTGACTTTGACGCAAGCCATGTCGGGACAGGTCGACGTCGGCTGGGCTTCTCCGCCTTTCGGGCTGGAAGCGCTCGACGAAGGGAAAATTCGTCTCATTGCGCGCGGAAGCGACGCACCGTCGACGCGCGATCAGACGGTCCGAGTCCACATTGTCAACGCCAAGGTGCTCACGCAACGCCGGGACGCGATCAACAGGTTCGCAGCGGCTTATCGCGAAACCTACGAATGGCTTTACAGAGATCCCCGAGGCGTCAAGCTGTACTCCGAATACGGCAAGGTTTCGGAGCGCTTGGCCATGCGGATTCGCGACGAGTTCATGCCGAAGGCCGCGATGTCTCCCGAACGCGTCTCTGGCATCGAGTCCCTGACACGAGATGCCATCGATTTCAAATTCATGCAGGCGCCACTGTCCAATGGGCAGCTCGCCGAACTCATCCAGATCCCGTCAGCGCAAAAGTAGCCGGCCGCCCGCCGCCGCTACGCGGTCTTCTGCACTTCGAGCCCCAATTCGCGAATCATCGCCTCGCGCATGAGGAACTTCTGCACCTTGCCGGTGACGGTCATCGGGAAGGCATCGACGAAGCGGATGTAGCGCGGGATCTTGTAGTGCGCGATCTGGCCGCGGCAGAAGGCCTGGATCTCCTCCTCCGCGGCGCGCTCGCCTGGCTTGAGCTTCACCCACGCGCACAGCTCCTCGCCGTATTTCGGATCGGGGACGCCGATGACCTGCACGTCGGCCACCTTGGGATGGCGGTAAAGGAACTCCTCGATCTCGCGCGGATAGACGTTCTCGCCGCCGCGGATGACCATGTCCTTGAGACGGCCGACGATATTGCAGTAGCCCTCCCGGTCGATCGTGGCGAGGTCGCCGGTATGCATCCAGCCGGCGCGGTCGATCGCCTCCGCGGTCTTCTCCGGGTCGTTCCAGTATCCTAGCATCACCGAATAGCCGCGGGTGCACAACTCGCCCGCCGTGCCGGGCGGCACGACACGCCCCTCGGGGTCGATGATCTTCACCTCGACATGCGGATGGACGCGGCCGACCGTGCCGACGCGGCGCTCGAGCGGATCGTCCACCGCAGTCTGGGTGCTGACCGGGCTGGTCTCGGTCATCCCGTAGCAGATCGTGACCTCCGACATGTGCATCTCGCTGATGCATTGCCGCATCACCTCGACCGGGCAGGGCGAGCCCGCCATGATGCCGGTGCGCAGCGAGGAGAGGTCGAAGCGCTTGAATTGCGGGTGGTTGAGCTCGGCGATGAACATGGTGGGCACGCCGTAAAGCGCGGTGCAGCGCTCGGCGGCAACGGTCTCCAGGGTCGCCAGCGGATCGAAGCCCTCGCCGGGGTAGACCATGGCCGCGCCATGGGTCATGCAAGCGAGGTTGCCGAGCACCATGCCGAAGCAGTGATAAAGCGGCACCGGGATGCAGACGCGGTCCTTCTCGGTCAAGCGCATGGTCTCGCCGATGAAGAAGCCGTTGTTGAGGATGTTGTGGTGGGTGAGGGTGGCGCCTTTCGGCATGCCGGTGGTGCCGCTGGTGAACTGGATGTTGACCGGCTCGTCGAACTGCAGCCGCGCCGCGAGCTCGGCGAGCCGCGCGGCCTCGTTGGCGCCGCCGCGGCTGTAAACCTCGTCGAAACGAAGGAAGCCCGGCTCGGAGCCTTGGCCGATGCGGATGAGCGTCGTCAGCGAGGGCAATTTCTTCGCCTTGAGACGGCAGGGCTCGCTCGCGGCAATCTCCGGCGCGAGCGCGCGCAGCATCGCAACGTACTCGCTCGTCTTGAAGCTCGCCGCGGTGATCAGCGCCTTGCACTCGACCTTGTTGATTGCGTATTCGAGCTCGGCCAGGCGGTACGCCGGGTTGATGTTGACGAGGATGAGCCCGGCCTTTGCGGTGGCGAACTGCGTCACCACCCATTCGGAATTGTTCGGCGACCAGATGCCGATGCGGTCGCCCGGCTCGAGCCCAAGCGCGAGGAGGCCCGAGGCGAAGGCATCGACCCGGCGCTTGAGCTCCGTCCAGTCCCAGCGCACGTCCTGATGGCGCACGACGAGCGCCTCGCAGTCGCTCCACCGCGTCGCCGCCCGGTCGAAATGCGCCCCGATCGTCTCGCCGATGAGCGGCACGCTCGAGGCGCCATGGGAATAGCTTTGAGCGAGCTCAGGCAAGACGTTTCCTCGCACTGACTTCTTTTTAGCATCATGCACGATGACTTGCAGAGGGTTTGTCCTTTTAGGATCGAAAAAGACATCCGAAATCGAAAATGCCGGGAAATTTCTCCCAGGGATTTATCCTTTGCCGAATGCCTTTGACCTGGATTGCGGTCAAAGTCCGAATGGCTCGGGGCCGCCGATCGTGCCGTCGCCGTGGCGAACCTCGATATTGCCATAGCCCAATTCGGCAAACCGTCTCTGCGCCGTCTCGGCCAGCGCCTTGTGACGCTCGATCGTGTACACTTCACTCGCGATCCGGAGCGCGACGATGTAGGGCTGCGAAATCGTCTGCCCTTGCTCGATCGGAAGGGGCTGTCCTCGTAGGGGAAACTCCCGCAGCTCTGCCGCTACGAAGGCTTCGCGCGGCGCCTCACCGAGCGGGCGCCGCGATCAGCTGCCGTCCTCGCGGGCGTCGCGCTGTTCGCCGACCTTGCAAGCGTTCTGGTTCGTACGCTCGATCGCGGCATCGCTCGACGACGTCCTCACATCGGCGGCGTGCTGCCCCCGTCCACCGACTGGGAGTGCTTGCCACCCGGCTCGGAAATGCCGCACAGCGCGTTGCCGGCGTTGCCTGCACCATCGGCGAGGGCGATGTCGCCGAGCGACAGGATTCCCACCAGACGCTTGTCGTGGTTCAGCACCGGCAGCCGACGCACCTTGAGATCGGCCATGGTGTGCGCAACTGCATCGAGATCATCGTCCTCGAAGCAGTATTTCACTTCCTTGCTCATGATCTTGCTGATTGGGGTGCGCGGACCCTTGCCGGCGCCCACGGCGCGGATGGCGATGTCGCGGTCGGTGATCATGCCGACTAGGCGGTCGTTCTCACCGACTGGCAGCACGCCGACATCGATCTGCGCCATCATGCGCGCGGCATCGCAGATCGATTGCTTTGGGTTGGCGATTTGCACATCGCCGCTCATGGCTTCGCTGACTTGCATGGCGTTTCTCCTCTCGCGTATCGAATGATTCGACGGATCGCTGTCCGGCCTGGCGCGATCGGACCAATTGACCGGAATCCCGACCTAAGCCGCCGACTCCAAGCCTCCGCCCCGCTTTCCTGCGCGGGCGGCCGGCCACAGCGCGCGGACCTGCTCGGGCAGCGCCTCGCGCACGTTTTGGATCTGGTCCGGATCGACGTAATGGCTCAGCACCTTGAACACCGCTTGGGTGGCGTCCTTGACGTTGACCGGACGGGTGCCGGTGAGGCCCTTCGACACGTGTTCCAGGAACTCATCGGCCGAGCGCAGCCTCGATGGCTGCTCGCTGGCCCGCCACTGGTCGTAGTAAAGACCGCGCACCAGCAGGGGCAACTGGGCGCCCAAGTGGACTGCGAGTCCCAGCGTGAGCCGGTCGCGCAGCGTCCGCAGCACGGCCCCGAGCACGTGCCACGCAACCTGCCGGTCGGGACCGATATCCTCCATGATCTCGTCGAGCCAGGTATTGGTCGTCTGCAACGTCTTGTCGAAGACATCCAGGCCGGTGGCGCTCATGTTCGGCCTCCTTGGATCGCACCAAGCTTGTGCTAGGGGAACGCTGCGCCTTGTCCCCAGTTCCGCAGGTTCCACGCTGTTTTCGGCGTGGAATCGGCTTTTGGCGTTGGAAAAAGCAAGGAGCGATCCCAGGGCAAACGCTCGCGGCCGGTGGGATTCACTCCCCAAAAACGGAGTTGCGCCGTCTTCGGCACCATTCGAATCCGGGAACGCATGGGCGGCCAGATTCGTTAACTCCCACGGGCTTGAAAATCGTTGGCAGCGCGGTCGAAACGGCCGAACTGATTACCGACCCGAAATACAAGCCTCATCAAGGACAACCTATGGAGGGGCGCAAGCCGTACCAGGGAGAACGCAGCAAGACCGGAGAATGAATCCGTTACAGAAATCCCCACAGGAGGCATGTCATGGCTATCGCTTCCACGCTCCAGAAATATCTGGCCGACCGAAACATCGAATACGATGTCATCCCCCATGAACGCACCATGTCTTCGACCCGCACCGCCCAGGCGTGTCGCATCTCGGGCAACAGCATCGCCAAGGGCATCGTGTTGCGGCGTGACGGGGGTTACGTCCTCGCCGTGCTGCCGGCATCGCACCACGTCCGCTTGTCGGATTTGAGGACGAAGCTCGGCACCGATGTCGGATTGGCCGACGAAAACGAGATCGTTCAGCTGTTCCGAGACTGCGCGCCCGGCGCAGTGCCCCCCGTCGGCAATTGCTACGGACTGGACGTCATCGTCGATGACAGCATCGAGGCTCAGCCGGAGGTTTACATGGAGGCCGGCGATCACGAGACGCTGCTTCATATGAACCACGCGGACTTTGCCAGGCTCACGGCGGCGGCTCAGCACGGGCGCTTCAGCATCGGCGCTTGAGGACCAGCTAGCGAAATTGGTCGATTTTTAAGTGATGCGAGCGCGTCCGATAGGGCGGCCGAGCCCGACAGCGCGCAGCCTGTCTAGAGGTTGGCAGTGAGCCAATCGGCGGCGAAATCGATCCCGATCTGGCGGTTGTCCACATGGGCATGCTCGGCCCCGCCTTCCTCGGCCGAGAAAATCTTGATGGTCTTTCGCGCCGCGCCGACCGCGTCGTAAAGCTTCTGGGCGTTCTCGACCGGCACGACGCGGTCGTTGCCGCCATGCGTGACCAGGAATGGACAGGTGATGTTCTTCGCCACGTCATGAAGCGAGAATTTCTTCGCAATCTCGATCGCCTCGTCGGGCGTCGAGGCATTGACCACCCATTGGAATTGGAAGTTCGACTGCGCGACTGATTTGGGTGCGCTCTCGTTTCTTTCCTTGATCCGCCTCTGCCAGGCTGCGAGATCCCAGTGCAGGGCGGAGAGCGCGACGCAGGCCCGATAGCGCTTTTCGAACGCCGCGATGCGCGATGAGTAATAGCCGCCGAAACTATATCCCATGATTGCAACGCGCCCGGCGTCGACGTCGGGCCGGCTCGCGACATAGTCGAGGGCGGCGCGACCCGGAACCTCGTAATCATACCGGCTGTAGATGCCGCGCAGGCGCAGGCTTTCACCCTGGCCGGGGCCGTCGATCGCGAGCGTGTGCAGGCCGCGGCGGGCGAATTCCAAGCCCGCAAAGAAGATGCTCATCTCCTTGGCGTTGTCCATGCCATCGACGATGACGACAGTCGCAGCCGGCCCGTCGACCGGCGCCCTCATGAACAGCGCCGGCAGCGTCGTGCCCTCGTAGGGCACTTCGACGAATTCGATGCTCGGATGGCGCAACCTGATGCCGGCGTGGTAGCAGCGATAGGCCTTTCGTCCCCATTCGCGCTTTTCATCGCCGGGCAAGATGAAGCGCTCCGCGTTGTAATAGTAGTTGCCCGCACGCAGGTAATAGTCGCCGGCCGTTTGCTTGCGGCCTTCGGCTGCCGCCTCGTCGGCCCTGCGCTCGAGCCCTGCCGCGAGCGCTCCCCATTCCTCCCACCAGGCGTGCGGCTCGTGCTGCCGCGGTTTCAGCTTTTCGCAGACGCGATCGATTTCCTCGAGCGCAACCACGCCATAGGGCGCCATGCCCTTGATGATGAGGGTCGCGTTCGACCACAGGAAGTTGTCGCCGAAGTGATCGATCCAGGGGCCTCTGGTGGGCATGGAGTGTGCTTTCGACGCGGAGAACAGACGACGGAGGACGGACGACGGACGAGGAGGCTAGAGCGGATTTCGATCAGGTGGAATCGGTGTTTTGTGTCCGCTCGTCCCCGCGAAAGCGGGGACCCAGGGCAGCAGACGGGGGGACTCGGAGCGAGCGGCCCCTGGATTCCCGCTTGCGCGGGAATGAGCGGATGAGGGTTGTGGACGAACTCGACCGGAATACGCTCCTAGGATCCTCCAACTTTTGTGTCGTCCGTCCTCCGTCGTCCGTCGTCTGTCGTCCGCTACTCCGGCTTGATGCCCTTCTCGTCGATGAACTTTGTCCAGTTCTTGATTTCGTTTTCGAGCGTGTTTCTCAACACTCGGCCGGGCGCGAAGTCCGGAGTGATATCGAGCTTGGCCAGGCGCTCGCGGACGCGCTGGTCGGACATGACGGTCGACGCGACCCTTTCCAGCTTGGCCTTGACGGTGTCCGGCATGCCTTTCGGGCCGAAGATGCCGAACCAGAAGCGCAGCTCCACATCCGCGGTCTTCACGCCGGCCTCTTTCATGGTCGGAACCTTCGGCATCGCAGGAGACCGCGTGGAGCTGGTCACCGCCAGCGCCTTGACGTTGCCGCCTTCGACCAGGCCCTTGGTCGCCTGGACCGACGTGATCGTCATCGGGACGTGCCCGGCGACGACGTCGCCGATGGCCTGGCCGCCGCCCTTGTAGGGAATGTGGACGGCTTCCATTCCGACGCCGTCCTTGAACGCCTCGAAGTTCAGATGCGAGACGCTGCCGACGCCGGCGGATGCGTAATTCATTTTCTGCGGCACGGTGCGCGAGAACGCAACGAGTTCGGCGACCGTATTGGCCGGTACGTTGTTGGCAACGATCAGAGCCGAGGGCGAGGTCGCGATCGCGGCCACGGCGTCGTACTGCGTCAGCGGATCGAAGGTCGAAGTGGCTTTCTTGTAAAGGGCCTGGCTGATGCCAAGCGCGTTTTCCGCCAGCAGGAGCGTGTAGCCGTCCGGCTCCGCAGTCGCCACGTGGTTCCATGCGAGATAGCCGTTGGCTCCCGGCCGATTCTCCACCACGACGGCTTGGCCGAGCGCCTCCTTCAGATCGTTCGAAATCTGCCGGGCCAGGGTGTCCGTTGCGCCGCCGGCCACGAAGGCCACGACCAGGCGAATTGGCCGGTCAGGATAGGACTGCGGACCCTGGGCTTGTGCCAAGGCGGACGTGCCCATCAGGACGCAAAGGATCGAGCACCATCGAACGATGTGCGGCATGATCCGTCTCCCCCATTGCGGTTGATCTTTAAGCCTATTGGACCACGGGCGCCCAGCCTCGTCGACTGCCCTGACGCCCCCGTTGCATGTCGGCCATGAGCCGGTCGCCCACGTAATAGATGCCGCGCTTCGATAGCGCCAGCGGCGTCAGCCTTGCGCTGCGATGGCTGCGTCTCCATTTAAGCGGCAGCGGAGCGGCACGCCGCCCGGCACCGCACAATGCCGATGGATAGACGAGAGGATGAGATGTCCCGGATCAGGAATTTCATCGAGCGTACTCGTCCCTGGGCGGTGAAGAACAGCAAAATAGCCTGGGTCGTGACCTATTCGGTCGCATGCGTGGTGCTGTTCATCATATTTGTAGTGAGCTTTAGGAATTTCCTCGGACTCGACGTCTTGGATTACACCGGCGCGATCGGCATCGCCGCCATCCTTGGCCTCGTCGGGGTCATTGGCGTGAGTGTCGCATTGATGGGCGCCATATTTTACAGCAGCCGCAGCGGGATCGATGATGAAGTCAGGGACGCGCGCGACATCAGCCGCGACTCCAAATAATACCAGCCTCGCAAAAATTGATTCATGTGTCGTCATTGCCGGGCTTGACCCGGCAATCCATTCCTTCAAAGACTCTTGCGAAGAAGATGGATACCCGGGTCAAGCCCGGGTATGACGGGGCAGACTTTCGGAAGGTTCGTACACCCTCCGTCAAGATTGTCCCCCGCTGCAATTGATGACTTGGCCAGTGATGAAGCTCGCGTCGTCGGAAGCCAGAAAGGCGATGGCGGCGGCCTGCTCTTCGGGCAGTCCCCGCCGCTGCAGGGCTTGCTGATTGCGGATGTCCTCGGCCATCTCCCGCCGGTAATTCTCGGCCTCTGCGATGGCGCCTTCGTCTGCCATGACTCCCGGCCGGATGAGCTGCCGGGGCGTCACCCGATCGGCGACCTCGGTGCCGCCTGGCGCCATCGTGTTGATCCTGATGCCATAGCGGCCGTATTCCATGGCCAGCACTTTGCCGAGCGCCAGGATGCCGCCTTTGCTGACGGCGTAGGGAAGGCGGTACAGGCCTCGCGGCGACTGCGAGCCCAGATTCACGATCGAGCCGGATCTCTGCTTCATCATGATCGGCAACACCGCCAGGCAACACCAGAGGGTCGGATACAACGACCGCTCGAGCTCCAGCTTCACCTCCTCCTCGTTGTAGTGGTGGTAGGGCTTGATCCAAATCGTGCCACCGACATTGTTGACCAGCACGTCGACCCGGCCATAGGCCTCGACGACCTGGGTCATCAGATTCTGCGCCCCGGCGAACGTGCTCAGATCGACGAGCGCCTTCCTCGCCTCGACGCCGTGCTTGTGCAGTTGCGCCACCGTCCGGGATGCGCTCGCATCGACCCGGTCGGCCACGACGATTTTGCCTCCTTCCTGGCCCAACCGGTTTGCCGTGGCGCGGCCGATTCCCTGCCCGGCGCCGGTCACGATGCACACCTTGTCCCTGAGTCTCAGAGCGCCGGCTGCCCTGGCGTCCAGCACACCCGCCATGTTGTTCTCCCCCTCAGCTCGCCAGATTATCGATAAGTTCGGACACATAATCGACATCCGAGGTCGTCACGAACAGATCCGAGAAGCCGCGGGCATTCGCGACCCGCTGATCTGTGGCCGCGTGCAGGTTTGCGTTCGTCTGCAGCAATACGAAGGTGACCAGCATATCGGGCTTCCCCTCATCGGGACGAAACAACCTCTCGTCGCCTTCCGCGCAGACGATGACGACCATGTTGGTGCGCGCGGCCGAACGGTCTTGTGCAACCTCCTTCCACCCGACAGGCTTTGCGTTGGTCAGGACTTCGACATTGGGGAGGCCGCGTTTCGCCACGCTTCGAACGACCCTGCCGCCTTCGTCGCCGAGGCCGAGCAACCTGATCAGGCGGGGAGACGAATTGCGATAGTGGTCGATCCGGCCACCGGGGATCGTCGCTGTTCCAGTTGCCGGGTTCATGACGCATCTCCGATGAGTTGACACTTCGGGCCGCTTGCGCAGACTATCATGCCGACACGTCATCCGGTCCACCCTTGCGAGGAGTATCACGATGGAGCTCGGTCGAGCGCCAGGCAGGGCGGCAAGATTTTTGCACGTATGCACGATCTTTGCCCGGCAGCCGCTGGTCTCGCTTCTTTTTGCGAGTCTGTCGTTTGGGCAATCGGTGAGAGCCCAGACGGAGACCGTCAATATCGGCATTACCAATACCGCGACCGATGCCGGCTTTTTCATCGCCGACAAGAAGGGATATTTTCGGGCCGAGGGCATCCAGGTGACGACGACGCCGTTTTCCTCCGCGGCCGGGATGATCGCCCCGCTCGGGAGGGGACAGCTCGATGTCGGGGGCGGGACCGTCGCGGCCGGCCTCTACAATGCCGTCGAACAGGGCATCAACTTGCGGATCGTTGCGGATAAAGGTTCGGTGACCGACAAATTGGAATATTCGACGCTGCTCGTCCGCAAGGACCTCGTCGATGGCGGACGCTACAAATCACTGAAGGACCTGAAGGGGATGACCGTCGCGGCGGGTTCGCCCGGATCGGGCTCGGAATCGTCCCTCAATGAAGCGTTGAAAAAGGGCGGCCTCAAATTCACCGATGTGAAGGTCG
>WNGL01002174.1_pt1 | contig 31844 bp, 29 predicted proteins | sample 5400591 | NCBI WGS metagenome assembly WNGL01 (sample SAMN13153377, study PRJNA577476) | soil metagenome | isolation source: 80 cm soil or saprolite under Garry oak tree replicate 1 | place: USA:California | collected 2016-06-15
AAACGCTCGACGGAATTTGGGCCCGCGAAACACACGAATAACACGAAAAAAAGATTGATCTCCGAAAAGCAAACCAACGTCACCGCCCATGTAGCTAATATTTATTCTGAAAGTTCGCGTCTTTTCGGTTGTTTAGTGGGTCGATTTTTGCAGTAGCGGCCGCTGTTCTCCGCGGCGACATTTGAAGCGATGCCAACGGGTTTTGAAAAACTGGTCGCTGACGCGAAAAAGAATATCCGTGAAATTTCACCCGAAGATGCCGCCCCAAAATTGAAAAGGGGTGAAGCCGTGATTGTCGATGTACGGGAGAAAGATGAATGGGATGAAGAACATGTGGCAGGCGCAACTCATCTGAGCCGCGGAACTATTGAGCTTGAAGTGGAAGAAAAATTTCCAGATCTGAACACAACCATCATTTGTCACTGCGGCGGCGGCGGCCGCTCCGCGCTCGCTGCCGAGAGTTTGCAAAAGATGGGCTACAAAAATGTGCGGTCGCTCGCCGGCGGCTTCAAAGCCTGGAAAGCAGCCGGATTGCCGACGACGAAACTGTTGTAGAGGCGCCCGCCGGGGCGAGCGCCTTTCTCTTAATTCGGCGTCTGACACAAATGCCGCTACACCCGCGCGGTCGGATTTATCCGCCGACGGCCTGGTAATGGCCGAGACCGCGTCTCCACATGGCGCGCGCCGCGGCCCACGTGAGCAAAAGCCAGCCTGTTTGAATTGCGAGTGCTTGCGCGAGTGCCGTGCCCTGTAACCTGCCAAGAAAAATCGCGATGGGGCAAAACAACTCGTAGTAAAAGGGCAACCATTTCATCACCGCCTGGATTCCGGCCGGCATGATGTCGATGGGAAACATTTGGCCGCCGAGAAAATATTCGAACGAGTAAACGATGAAGACGATGGTGGAGATCTCGAGAATCCAGAAGGCCATCATGGCCAGGCTGTAAGTGATGAAAAACTGCATGAAGGCAGCCATTACCATCGAGATGCAAGCCAGCAGGTAGGTTGTTACGTGCTCAGGTGGCGCGATGTAGTGCCGAAAATAAATAAAGATGAGGACGATGGGCGGCAGGGTGACGGCGGTGTAAACGAGACGGCCGCTCAAAAAAATGCTGAGTCGATAGGAGAGATAGCTCATCGGCTTGGTCAGGAGAGAGTTGATCTGACCTTCGCGAATATGAGCGCGCGCAGAAAATAATTCCAGCGATAAACGAATGTGTTCTGCAGGCCAATGTTGAAGACCGAGATGTACTTGTCGATCTTCATGATTTTTCTCCCGAAAAATCACCGCTACGGCACTCCTCCCTAGTCGTGATCCCGACCTGCCGTGCGTCTCGCTCGTCCCGGTTCGTTCGATTCACGCGCGTTTCCTTTTCTTGGCGAGCTCAACGGCGAGATTAATTGCCGCGATCATGCTGTCGGCTCGTGCGACGCCTTTGCCTGCAATCTCGAAGGCTGTGCCGTGGTCGGGGCCGGTGCGTGGAAACGGTAAGCCTAGGGTCACATTCACGCCTTCATGAAAAGCGTGCAATTTTAGCGGAATGAGACCTTGATCGTGATACATGCAAAGAACGGCATCGAATTCACCTTCCATCGCTCGATGGAAAACCGTATCGGGCGAAAGCGGACCTTCTATTGCGGATTGCGGACTGCGGATTGCGGATTGAAGCTCAGCAACGGCCGGTTCGATGATTTCGATTTCTTCGCGGCCGAGTTTTCCCGATTCGCCGGCATGCGGATTTAATCCGGCGACGGCGATTCGCGGTCCCGCGGTTGCGGGATAAGATCGACATCGAAGAAAATCGACAAGCAATTGACCAACGCGGACGATCTCCGATTGCTTGAGCGCGCCTGAAACTTCGTTCAGTGGAATATGCGTGGTGACGAGCGCGACCGTGATTTTTCCGCCGGTCAGACACATGGCGAAATTTTTCACGCCACAGCGTTCGGCGAAAAATTCGGTTTGTCCGGCAAACTTGAAGCCGGCTTGGTACATCTGCGCCTTGTGCACTGGGCCGGTAACAACGGCATCGAGCTCATCGCGCCGCGCGCGCGTCACCGCCTCTTCCAGTGCGGCCGCGGCCGCGCGGGCAGTTTCGAGGGTCGGTTTGCCTAACGAGCAATCGGGATATTTGCCGACAACGATATAATCGGCCGAGTCAGGCAGGCGAGCAGACTTCAGAGCAAGGTCGACAATCTCCGGCCCGATACCGGCGCAATCACCGAGCGTAATGCCGATGCGCGGTCGCATCGCACATCTTCATCAAGACAGCGCTGCGTAGCAAGCGCGTGCGCCGGGTAATTGAGGTTGCCCTGGGTTATGGAAACGTCCAACGCTCAACTTTCACCGCTCAACGTTTAAGTTTTGCAGCTGAAGATCGACATCAAACATTAAACGTCGAACATCAAACTTCAGAACGTCCGGATGTAAGCTTTCGAGCGTAAACTGGCCAGCCAGCGTTCCTGCAGATGCTGCGCTTCCAGTTGGATCAGTTGTTTCTCGATCTCTGGGCGAACTTCAGCGAGCGAGCGCGTCTTGCCGCCGCGTTTCTCGTCGACTTTAAGGATGTAATAATTGCCGGAAAATTCTACGATGCTGCTAATTCTTCCGATTGGCAGATTGAACGCGACTCTTTCAAGCGGAGCGGCCAGGGTCTTGCGTTCGATCCATCCCCAATCGCCGCCCTGGTCGCGCGTGCTGTCCTCGGAATAAACCTGCGCGATGCGGTCGAACTCGGCGCCGCCCGCCAGCTTGCCAAGGACTTCCTCGACCATCGCTTTCTGCGCCGCGGAGTTACTGCTCTCGGCATGGCGGGGGATCATGATCATGCGAAGCTTGATCTCTTCCTTGGAGGTAAATTCGTCGCGGTGCGCTTTATAATATTCTTCGACTTTCGTGGGCGAAATGATCATGTTTCGCTTCACGTTCTTGCTCCGCATCGCCTGCACGATCATTCTCTCGGTCTCCAATTTTTTGAATTCGCCCAGTGTGTAATTTTGCGCTTCGAGCGTCTTGATAAAAGTATTGCGGTCGCCACCGAATGATTCCTGAATGATTTCGTGCAGCCGCTCCTCTACATAGTGATCTGGAACCGCGTAGCTCTCTTTCTTAAACGCCTGGATGATCAGCTCACGATCGATCAGGTCCTGGAGCGCGGCTTGCCGCGTTTCCTTGATCTTGTTCACGAGCTCGTCACCGGCGTACTGGGAACGCAACAGCTTTTCGCGTGGCGTGGACACAGCGCGGACTTCCGAGTATGTGATCGTGTCTCCATTCACGATCGCGGCAATGCCATCGATAACTTGCGGCTCCGCGGCAAAGGCAGCGCGGCAAAGCGGCGACAGCGCCAGGCCAAAAATTGCCAGCGACACGATAGCAAAACGACGGATGATCCGCTTCATAGTCTCTTGATCAGCTCCTGAATTTCCCGGAGACGCTGTTCGATTCTACCCGCTACTAAACGGGGAAATTTGCCACCCACAAGTATAAAATCCCCGCGCCGTGTCAGCATTAATTTGTCCTCGCGTACTTCCACGCGACTGATGCCGGCCTCGGCGGCAGCGAGCTTGATTTCGGTGAGAAGGAACAAATTGTCAACCGCGGGTGGGAATTGGCCAAAGCGGTCTCGCCAGTCGCGCCTCAGGCGCTCCGCTTGGTCGCGCGCCGTTATTTCTGCGATGCGACGGTAGGCCTGGATGCGCAAAGTGGCTTCGCCGATAAAACCAGCAGGGATAAATGCCGGCACGCATGTCTTGGGCCCGAGGTGAGCAAATTCCGCTTCATTTGTCGCCACGAAATTCAGGCGAAGATCGACGTCGAGCCGGAGCCGCAATTTTTCACCTTTGCGTTGTGCCACGGCCTGCTTGAGCAACTGGCAGTAAAGATCGAAACCGACGGCCATGATGTGGCCGCTTTGCGCCGTGCCAAGAATACTGCCCGCGCCGCGAATCTCCAGGTCGCGCATCGCGATCCGGAACCCCGCGCCTAACGAGCTGTATTGCTTGATCGCGTTGATCCGTTTGCGGGCGGCGCCGATTGTCATCATCTCGCGGGGGAGCAGCAAATAAGCGTAGGCCTTGTGCTCGGCCCGACCGACACGGCCGCGCAATTGGTAAAGATCGGCCAGACCAAATCGGTCCGCCCGATCGATGATGATGGTGTTGGCGTTTGGGATATCGAGGCCGCTTTCGATAATTGTCGTGCACACGAGCACGTCGATCTTTCCGGCCACGAACCGCGCCATCACCGCCTCGAGTTCCTCCGCGTCCATCCGGCCGTGGCCGATCTCCACCCGCGCGGCCGGGCAAAGATCGACGATGCGGTCGCGCATCCGCTCGATGGTCATTACTCGATTGTGCAAAAAGAAAACCTGGCCCTGGCGCTCGAGTTCGCGATTGATCGCGCCGCGAATGATTCGCTCGTCGTAACCGCAGACTACTGTTTCCACCGGCAGCCGATTGAGCGGCGGCGTCTCAATTGTCGACATGTCTTTCACGCCGACAAGCGAAAGGTAGAGCGTGCGTGGAATTGGCGTCGCCGAAAGAGTCAGAACATCGACAACTTTGAAGAGCTCTTTGAATTTTTCCTTGTGCAAAACGCCGAAGCGCTGCTCTTCGTCGATCACGACCAGACCAAGATCTTTGCAGACGACGTCTCCGGAGATTAGCCGGTGTGTGCCGATCACGATATCGACGCCGCCTTGGCGCAAGAGATCGAGAATTTTCTTTTGTTCGCCTTGCGATCGGAAACGGCTGAGCATTTCGATCCGCACCGGATAGTCGAGCATGCGCTGGCGAAAGACTTCGAAATGTTGCTGGGCGAGAACGGTGGTCGGCGCGAGCACCGCTACTTGTTTGCCGTCCATGACTGCCTTGAACGCGGCGCGAATGGCGACTTCGGTTTTGCCGAAGCCGGCATCGCCGCAAATCAAGCGGTCCATCGGCCGCGGCTTTTCCATGTCGATCTTCGCGTCGACGATCGCTTTCATTTGATCGGGCGTTTCACGAAATGGAAACGAATGCTCAAACTCGGCCTGCCACTTGGTATCGGGACTGAAGGCGTGGCCGGGATGCGTTTCGCGCTCGGCTTGCACGGCGAGCATTTTGCCCGCGTAATCGAAAATGGATGCGGCGGCGTTTTTTTTCGCGCGCGCCCACTTTGCGTCTCCAAGTGAACGGAGCGTCGGCGATTTTTTCCCGACGCCGACGTAGCGTGAAACGAGATAGGCCTGTTCGAGCGGCACATAAAGTTTCGCTTCGCCGGCAAATTCGAGGACGAGAACTTCTTGCGCTCGATTTCGTCGAGCAAGCGCATCGCTTGCCTGGACAATAGCATCAGCGTCCGGCAGGCGAGGCGCCTGGCCGACAGACAATTCTTGCAGGCCAAGAAAACGTCCAACGCCGTGCTCCAGATGCACGACCAGATCTCCCTCGATCAATTCGCTGAAATCGATTTGCGCGCGATGGCGTTCGGCGCGTCGCAATCGCCGGCGGCCATGCGCGGCGAATCGCCCGAATAATTCCGCGGCCGAAAGCACGACGAGGTTGGCAGCGGGAAAACAAAATCCGCGCGCCAGCGTGCCTTCGACAAGATCGACATCGTCGAGCACGGCTTGCTCGCCCATGATCTCGCGAAAACGCTCGATCTCGCCTTCGGTCTGAAAGTAGATGACGATCTTTGCCTTCTCCGCGCGCCATTCCTTCAACCGCGCGACAAACTGCGCGCGCTTTGCTTCCACCAGCATGAGATCGCCGATCGCGAACTCTCCGACTTGGCAATCCTGAAACGCGCCGCTGAAATCTTCGGGGCCGCTTTCAATCCAACTTTCGCTGATTTGGATGTGCGCGCCGGATGTTTCCGCGGGCTCGATGTCGATTTTGAGATGATCGCGGGCGATGTAATCGCGGACCGTGCCATTTTGATCGTCCGCCGCTCCAACCAGAATATCGACCGAGTTTAGATCGCGGACTGAGGTTTGAGTATCAATATCGAACTCGCGCAGGGATTCGATTTCATCCCCGAAGAATTCAACTCGCACCGGCAGGGTCGCTTCCCACGAATAAAGATCGACAATCCCCCCGCGGACGGCGAACTGTCCGCGCGTCGTTACTTGAGCGACCCGTTCGTAACTGGCGTCAACGAGCTGCTCAAGAGCGCGTTCCATCTTTTGCGTCGTGCCGCGTCGCAGTTGAATGGAAGCGGAAATGATAGCGCCAGGTTTGGGCGCGGCTTGATCGAGACTGGCGCGGGTCGCGACGATGACGTGCGGCCCGGCGCCGCGCTCGAGCAAAGAAAATAACGCGAGACGTTCGGCTGCGATCTCCGGGTCCGGCAAAATATTTTCGACCGCGGTGAATTCTGCTTCCGGCAGAAAAAGCGCGTCGGACTGCCAGTTGAGCAAACTTTCGTGCAGCAATTCTTGTGAGTGAACGCTCGAGCAGAAGACCCAAGTCGTCTTGTCGATCTTGCACGCGAGCGAAGCGACGAGAAATGGCTGCGCTGACTCCACGATATGCGAGAACGAAACCGGCCGCTTCCCACTCGCGATCTCGCGCAGTTTGTGCGCGATCGGCTGGGAATCGGCGGAAAGCGTCAGGAGATCGCGAGATTTTTCCACGGCGAATGTTCGCCGAAAGTTCTCGAACTTCAAAAAATCCGAGACCCAGACGTTCGACCCAGCACGCCGGCGGAATTAGTTGGTAATAGTGACCGGCGTTCCGGGCGAAACAGTTTTGAAGAAGTTTTCCGCCATGAACTGAGGCATGCGGATGCAGCCGTGCGAGGCAGGATAACCCGGTAAATAACCCGCGTGCATGCCGACGCCATCGACAATTCGCATAAAATAAGGCATCGGCGCGCCTTTAAAATGGGTGCCAGGCGGTCTTTTGTCGTCAACCGAAACATTCGGCTTCACCACGTTGCCGGCGTCATCCACGAAATCGCCGTACTTGGTCGAGACGTGGTTGATATCTTTTTGGATAATCGAGAATTGACCGGTCGGCGTGATAAGTCCTTCGCGCCCAGTGGAGAGTTGCGAGATGCCGACGAGCAGTCCGCTCTTGTAAAAATAGGCGCGCTGCTGTCCGAGACTGATTTTCACCGAAGGTTTTCCTCCAATTCCATCGCCGTCCCAGTATGAGATCGTATCCTGCGGTGCACCGCTCGGACCGAACCCGGCCGCGCCACCGAGATATTGAACCGGCGGCCCGGCTTCTTCACATGCACCGAGAAGCAGCACCCCGATCAAGCAGCAAAGACGTTGAAAAATGCCAAAAATGGAACAGGTCACAGTCGGAAAAATTTTGAACGAAGCATTTACCCCCCGTCTAGTTTGAAGTCAAGGAAGGGGCGGGCGCGGCGAGAATAAATCATCGATTTGATAAGCGATCGCGCGCTCGCTCGCTCCGGCTTGAATTGTGCTTGCTTTCATGCAGACTTCGACCGTCTTTTTGCCGCCGGTCTTTCTGCCGTTAATGCCCACCTACGAATATTCCTGCGCGAAGTGCGACAAAATCTTCGAGGCGTTTCAATCAATGCGCGATGAGCCATTCCGCGAGTGCCCGGAGGAGCTTTGCCGCCTGCCCAAGTGGGGACATGGAAAAGTGAAGCGCCTTCTCGGCACTGGAGCTGGGCTGATTTTCAAAGGCTCTGGTTTCTACGCCACGGATTATCGAAGTAGCTCGTACAAAGAAGCGGCGCAAAAGGACGCGCCTACGACGTCTGTCGCCGCCGGAGAAAAATCGCCCGCAATCAAGGAGACAACCGCCAAACCGTCACCGGCAGCATCGACAAAAACGAACAAGCCAGGGAAAGAACCAACGGGATGACCAAGTTGATTTGTTCCGAGTGCGCGCATGAGAATGAGCTGGAGCGCATTTACTGTCATAACTGCGGCGCGCGGCTTGATCGTTCCGCGGTCAGCATTCCCAAGGAGCGCCCCGACGAAACGCACAAACGCATGCGCACGTTTTTCGATCCACAGCGTGCGAAGCTTCGCCACCTGCTTTTCAGGCTCAGTAAGTTGATCCTTGGCGCGTGCGCGACAGCCGTAGTTGTGCAAATGATTTTGCCGCTGGATGTCCCTCCCCCGGTAAAAGCGTTGCTCCTGCCGTCACAGATCAGCCTCGAACTGGAGAATGCGATTACTTATCACCGGCCGGCTCAGCTTCAGTACACGGAGGAACAGGTGAACGCTTATTTCGCCTCCGCGCTTAAGAGTAAGCAGAAGTCCTTAAACAAGCCGTTGCTCGACTTTGAGCGCGCGATCATCGGGTTCGGCGAAGGTAGCGTTACAATTATTGCCGAACGTTCGCTGTTTGGTTATTCGCTCTACAGCAGCTGCTCTTTTGCGATCAATTTAAAGGAAGGGAAAATCGCCACGTCGAACAAAGGAGGCGCCATCGGCCGGCTCCCCATTCATCCAGAGATCATGCAGTTGATAGGTTTCATTTTTGCCGATCTCTGGTCCGCACTCGAGCGGGAGCGCAAATTAGTCGCGAAGATGGGCTCGATCGAATTTCACGAAAAGAGCGTTCTGCTGAACGTTCCATCGCAATAGAGCGACCGGCGGACCTCCCTTTCACCCTTGCAGGCCCGCCGGCCGACCAACCGAAAGATCGACAATCGAACGTAGGATCAGGCGAGTCCGATTGTCGCGAGAACTAGTAGCGATCGGTCATGCCGTACCCGCTCTGATTGTGGGTCCGTTCGTATTCGCGCAGCGCGCGTCGCGTTGCCGGTCCCATGATTCCATCAATCGCACCATGGTAGTAACCTGCGCGAGCCAGCCGGCGCTGCAGCTCCACAACCGAAGGTCCATTGCCATTGCCATTGCCATTGCCATAGCCGTAGCCTTGATCGCCGTATCCGTATCCGTAAGCGGACCCGCCATAATAATCGTACCCGTAGGGGTCATAGCCGTAATAGCCGTACGGGTAGCCCCAGCCCCAACCCCAGCCCCAGAACGGAAAACCAAACGTGTCGATAAACACGAACCGGTTGCCGACGAACCGGTTGCCGACGAAGCGGTTGCGGACGAAGCGTCGATCGTTGAAAGTCCGGAAATTTCCTGCACCGCTGCGTGTGAAGGTCTGCCCGCCTCGCGCAGGCATCGAACCGAAATGGTGGCCTCCACTAAACTGGCCGCTACTGCCACGCGGAGCAGCTGTGACTAGTGGCGCAGTCAGTGTTAGCGCAGCAAGGCAACTCAAGAAAACTATAAGTTTTGAATTATTCATAGTAGGTGGGGTTTCTATCAATTATACACGTTCGAGCAGCGAAAGTTGCATTTTTTACACTGCGCAAGAGAAAAAACTTGCTCCATTTCCGGCTCGTCGGCGTGGGCGCATGCCGAGTATCATTCACTTTTCGAGAAACATGAACCGCCACGCGATTTTCACCTTGATCATGTCGATCTTGCTCGCGCAGCGGGCGATGCTGGCCGGACCGCCGGAACGCAGTGTAAGTCCGTCGCGACAATTCATCGTTTATGGTGCCGATGCGAAGTTGCGTGGCGCAGTTTCCGATTTGGCCGAAGCGACAAAGGCCAACCTTCTCGCGCTTCTCCAAAGACCGGATGGATGGAGAACCCCCATCGTCGTCAATTTGCAACTAGCGCAGGCGAACTTGCCGGAGGTAGCGCCGGCCGCATTGCATTTCAGCCAGACCGGGTTTGGCCTGAAACTGCAGTTGGATCTGACCATCGCGGCAACGTTCGATGCTTCATTGGTCGAGCGTGAACTGCAGCGCGCGATTCTACTGGAAATGATTTATCGCAAACAGCCGGACCTCGCTCCCGGTACGGCCTACGTCGGGCCGCCCGACTGGTTGCTCGACGGAGTGTTGGCGCTCACGCCCGGCCGGGACCGCGGGCCACTCGTGGAAGCTGTTCTTCTGTCCGACAAAATCGTGCCGCTGGAAGAATTTCTGCGGCAGCGCCCGGCCTTGCTCGATTCGCCGGCGCGCCTGCTTTATCGCGCCTACTCGCTCGCGCTCGTGCAGCTGACTGTCGAGGGAGCCGATGGGCGTTCGAGGCTGGCGCGCTACATCGATAATCTGTCGCGCGCCTCCAACGATCCGTTCGCCGATTTGAAGGCACAGTTTCCAATATTGGGCGACGATGCAGAGAAAACCTGGCGATCAAGTGTGGCGGAACTGAACGCTGCGCAGAATTATCAATTACTCACCTTCATTGAAACCGAGCGCCGTCTTGACGAACTATTGCGCGGTAAAACCTCGAAGGTCGGACCACCAACCGACGCGATTCAGCTCGAAGATCTTTGGCACCGAAAGATTTCAGTCGTCGAGCGTCCGGCGCTCAATCGATTAAACCACAATTTGCTGTTGCTCGCCGCCCGGGCGAATCCGGTTATGCGGCCGATTGTGCGGGAATATCAGCAAATCGCAGAGCTCGTCGCGGCCGGCAAGCGCAAGGGATTGGCTAAGCGTTTTGCGCGCTTAAAAAAAACCCGCGCCGAGATTGTCGCGCGAATGAATGATGTCGACGATTATATGAACTGGTTTGAGGCTACGCAATCGAAGACCATGAGTGGCGTGTTCGTCGATTATTTGAAGGCGGTGGGCGAGCCGCAAATGCCGGCGCCGCGACGGCGGGATGCGCTTTCGGTATATCTCGATGCGATCGAGGAGCAGTTTCAAAACTGACAGCGGCTTGAATTGAAAGACCGATTGTCGATCTTGCGGATAGTTGCCCGCGCGAAGCTTGCTGTTTATCATACGCGGCGCGCTACTGTTTACCCAAGATGCAAAAGATAGGATTTGCCGAGGCTCTCGATTCGATCGTGGTGAGCGACCCGCGCTATCAGCGTGAGGCGTATGTCTTTTTGCGCGACGCGCTCGATTTCACGACGAAACAACAGAAGAAAATCAAAGGCGCGACTGTGCGTCATGTGGCCGGGCCGGAATTGCTCGATGGCGTTCGGCAATACGCCCTCAAAGAGTTTGGGCCGATGGTAATTACGGTGTTTAACTCGTGGGGGATCCATTCCTGTGAAGACATCGGCCACATGGTTTTCAACCTGATCGGCGCCGGCATTTTCGGGAAAACAGAGGAAGATTCGATGGAGGACTTCAAGAGCGTTTATGATTTTGAAGAGGTCTTTGTGAAACCGTTCGCGCCAGCGAAGCTCACTGCCGTAAAGCCGCCGCCCGGTCTGCCCGCGCCAAAATCGTTATGAGGCGATTCGCGCCGCGTCTGGCGTTTATCCTCGCAATTATGTTTAGCACTTCCAATTTGAAAGCCGCGCCCAGCGAGGATGCGAGAGTCATTACATTTCCACCGAGCTCCGCGAAAAAATGGGTTCTGCCGGACGGCCTCACCGTGATCGTGCAGGAAGATCACAGCGCGCCGGTGGCGAGCGTGCAGGCTTGGTGTGCCACGGGCAGCATCGACGAGGACGAGCGTATCGGCGCGGGCCTGTCGCACATTCTCGAACACATGCTCTTCAAAGGAACGAAGACGCGAACGACCAATGCGATCGCGCAAAAAATTCAGGATGTGGGCGGTTATATCAACGCCTACACGTCATTCGATCGCACCGTTTTCTGGATCGACGTTCCGAAAGATGGCGTTGCCGCGGCGTTGGACGTCCTGTCCGACGCGATGATGAATTCAACTCTTCCGCCCGAAGAGTATTTGAAAGAGCAGGAGGTGATTCGCCGTGAGTTCGCGATGAATCTCGACGATCCCGACCGAATGACCGGTCTGCTTCTCTTCGCCACAGCCTATCAGAAACATCCCTATCGACTGCCAGTCATCGGGCAGATGGAAATTTATAACCAGCTCACCCAGGAGCAGGTGATGCTGTATTACAAGACGCGCTACGTTCCAAACAATCTCACCTTCATCGTGGCAGGAGATGTCGATCCAGAAAAGGTGCATCAGCAGCTGGATGATTTTTTCAAAGCCTACCCAGAAAAGTCACTCAAAGCGGTTTTCATTCCCGCGGAGCCGCCGCAGCTGGGCCGGCGCGAAGTGCACAATGAATTTGCCACGGAGCTGACGCGGCTTTCGCTGGCCTGGCACATTCCGGAAGTCACGCATCCGGATGTTCCCGCGCTCGATCTGCTCTCGACGATTTTGGGCGATGGGCGCAGCTCGCGTTTGTACCGGCGCGTGCGTGAAGAAGCTGGGCTGGCCTTTGCTGTTTCAGCTTTCTCCTACACGCCGGGCGACCCGGGATTGCTCGGCGTCGATGCCACGGTCGATCCCAAAAAACGCGAGGCCGCCCAGCAATTGATTTTGCAGATCATCGGTGAAGTGAAGCAAGCCGGCGCCACAGCGGACGAGCTGATGAAGGCAAAGAAAATTTCGCTCAGTCACCATCTTGATGCGCTGGCAACGATGCGCGGCCAAGCCTCCGATATTGGAGGGAATTGGCTGCTCACGCGAAATCTGAATTTCAGTCGCGACTATCTCGCGGCCGTCCAAAAAGTGACGCTTGACGATATTCGACGGGTTGCGGGCAAGTATCTCGTTGATGCAAATCTCACGGTTGTTTCGCTTAATCCAAAAGGCTCATTGTTCGCGAAAGGGGAGGCCGCCCGGCCCATCAATGCCGGCGAAGTCCAGAAGTTCGAACTTTCCAACGGCTTGCGAATTCTCGTGCGCGAAGACGCGCGCCTCCCGCTGGTCTCGATAACCGCCGTGTTCCGAAGCGGGCTGCTCGCTGAAACCCCGCAAACTAACGGCATCACGCGATTGATGGCCAAAGCGTTGCTCAAAGGAACAAAAACGCGGACGGCGGAGCAAATCGCGAATCAGATCGAAGCTGTCGGCGGTTCAATTGGCAGTGACGCGGGTAATAACAGTTGCAGCGTTTCGGTCCATGTCACGAAGCCCGATTTGAAACTGGGCGTTGATTTGCTTTCGGACGTACTGCTGAACGCGACCATGCCGGAACAAGCGGTGACGCGCGAAAAAGAAGTCCAGTTGGCTGGCCTGAAAGAGGAGGACGAGCAGCCTGCGACCGTCGCCCGCAATATTTTGCGAGCCGCGCTCTTCGGGGAGCATCCCTATGCACTGCGCGCGAACGGCTCGCCCGATTCGGTGCCGCGTTTGACTCAAAGAAATCTGCTCGATTTTCGCGATCGTTATCTGGTGGCCAAAAACGGCGTCATTTCTGTTTTCGGAGACGTTAAAGCCGCGGAAGTGAAGCAAGTTTTAGAACAAACGCTGCGCACGATGAAGCCAGGCGAACTTGCGTTGACGGATGCGCATCCGGCAGCGCCCCTGCGCCAAATGACAAATGTCGAGAGCCAAAAGGAGAAAGCGCAGGGTGTGATCATGGTCGGCTACCGCGGCGTCGACGTTTTCAGCAAAGATCGACATGCGCTGGAGTTGATCGACGAAGCGAGCAGCGATCTCGGCTCGCGCTTTTTCATTCGCATTCGCGAACAGATGGGCTTGGCGTATTATGTCGGCGCGAGTCAAATGCCGGGACTTGTACCCGGCGTTTTTGCCTTTTATCTCGGGACTGATCCGCAAAAGATCGAGCCGGTAAAAACAGCGCTGCTGGACGAAATCCGGAAACTGGCGAGCGATGGCCTGACGAGTGAAGAGCTGATGCGCGCGAAAAAGAAATTGGTCGGCCAGCAGCAGATTGCCAATCAAAGCAACGATTCCTTTGGTTACCAGTGCGCCTTGGATGAGCTTTACGGCCTCGGCTTCAACCATTACAAATCGCTCGAACACGACGTCGAAGCGGTGACGCTTGATGAGATCAAGCGCGTGGCTGGAAAATATTTTCGCGAGCAACCGTATGTTTTAGCAACGGTGCGACCGCCAGAGCTCGCCGCTCCTGCGAAGAAGAATTGAGCCATGGCTGAAGTCCAAACCAGCACCCAAAGCGGCGAGCTTTCCCAGCGCTTCATCGAGTTTGTCATGATGCACGCACAGAATGCCGCGCTTTTTCTCGGGCAAATCCCAAATCCCAGGACCGGCGAAGGTGAAGTGAACTTGGAGCTGGCAAAAATGTTCATCGATCAGCTCGCTATGATTCAGGAAAAAACGCGCGGAAACCTGACCAGCGAAGAAACAACTGTGCTGCGCAACGCGCTCGCAAATTTGCAGATGGTATATGTCGATGTTGCGCAGAAGGCGCCCAAGGGCGCGCAACCGGCTGCGCCGCAGAAAGAAACTGGGCCTGAACCGCAAGCCGCGCCGGAAAGATCGACGTCTACTCCCGAGCAAACGCCGCCAATTACTTCGACCGAATCCGAGTCGAAGAAAAAATTTACAAAAAATTACGGACCGTAAAACTCTCTGGTTGTCACCCCGGGCGAATGCGAGGGACCTCTCAAAAGCTCCTTACATATATCCCGTGACCGAAGCGTGATCCAAGCTTCCAATGTGACATCCTTCACTCCGTTCAGGATGACAACGTGAAGAAGACTATCGATCTCAAGATCGTCACCGAACCGGCGGAAGCAGCTGAGGAAGCGGGTTTGCGTTACGTGAGCGACTATCAACCCGGTTACTCACGCAAAGTCAAAGGCGACGACTTCAAATATTTCGACACCGAGGAAAAACCGGTTCATGATGAGCAACGATTGCTGCGCATCGCACGTCTCGCTATTCCGCCGGCGTGGGCAGATGTTTGGATTTGCCCCTCACCGAACGGCCACATTCAGGCAACAGGCCGCGATGCGCGCGGCCGCAAACAATACCTTTATCATGAGCGCTGGCGCGAAGTGCGCGACGAAAACAAGTACGACCGGATCGTGGTTTTCGCCGAAGCTCTGCCGAAAATTCGCAAAGGCGTGCGCAAGGATCTCGCTTTGCCGGGTCTTCCGCGGAACAAGATCCTGGCAACGGTGGTGCAGTTGCTCGAGCGGACCTTCATCCGGGTCGGCAACCAGGAGTATGCGCGTGAAAACAAATCGTTCGGCCTAACGACCATGAAAGATCGACATGTTGATGTGAACGGCTCGAAAGTCCGTTTCCGTTTTCGCGGCAAGAGCGGACGCATGCACGAAGTGGAGATGACCGACAAGCGCATCGCGAAGACCATCTCGAAGCTGCAAGACCTGCCCGGGCAGGATCTTTTTCAATATGTCGACGAAAACGGGGAAGTGCGCGACCTCACGTCGCAGGATGTGAACGATTACTTGCGCGAGATTACGGGCGAAGATTTCACCGCGAAAGACTTTCGCACCTGGGCGGGAACGGTTCTTGGCGGCATCGCGCTCAATGCGATCGGCGCTTTTGAAACGAAGAAGCAGGCGAAAGCGAACATCAAAAACGCGATCAGTGCGGTGGCGAAGATTCTTGGCAATACTGCGGCGATTTGCCGGAAGTGTTATGTTCACCCCGCCGTTCTGGAAACTTATCTCAATGGGAACTCAATCGAGGGTTTGAAGCAGAAAACCGAAGAAGCGCTGGAAAAAGAAGATATCGATCTTCGTGCCGATGAAGCCGCGATTTTGAAATTTCTCCAAGCGCGGTTGGCCAAGAAGGCTTCCTAGGCCTCCTGTAGGGGACGCTGTCACCGTCCCGATTAGGACGCAGACTGCTTTCCTCTACAACAGGCTATGTCTTAGCGAGGTCGGTTCCGCGGAGTTGGAGTTGATTTCGCCTTCGTGCTCTTGCGCACCGTGATAGTTGCTTCGCCAGGGGCGGGGGTGGGCAAGGCCGCCGGATATTTTTTAGTGCTCGGCCAGATCAAGCGCCACGGCTGCCCTTTAACCGTCTCGCTAAATTCCTTGATGTTCTCGCCCGCGGGCCCGAGATCGTTGATCATCGATTTCAATTTCTGAGACGATTCGCGGAAATTTTGCAAGCTAACCCGGATGTTGTCGTTCTTGCTCAATTGATCACTAATTTGCTCGATGTTGGTGAGCGAATGGGAAAAAGCGCTGTCGGGCGCGGTTAGATTGACAAGGTGTTCGCTAAAAGTTTTGAACTGGCCGAGGGCTTGATTGAGCTCTGAATTTTCATCGGTGATGTGATTGATATTTTGCGCCGTTTGTTCGAGGTCCTTCATGGTGGTAGTGGCTTCGGCCGCGACCGGCTTGATCACCTCCAGCATTTTCGCCGCCGCTTCGCTAAAATCGGGGATACGCTCGCCGGCGAACATTTCGCCGTCGCGCGCTCGGCCGGACGTTTCCATTCCCTGCGTGATATCGATCGCCATTTCGCCGAGTAATCCCAGTTGCATTAGCCGCGTTTTGGCATCGCGGTAGACGAGCGCGCTTTTGTCCACTTGAACGTCAACACGCACTTCGAATCTCGGCTTGCCGTCCGCCGGCGTGGGCGGCGCGTTTGGATCGGGCGGATGCAGCGCGTCGGCAGCCTCCTGTGCGCGCCGATCCTCTTCTTGTGAGACCGGCGAATACAATCTCTGAACCTGCCCGATCTTACGACCAGCGAGCATGACCGGCGCGCCCTGTTTAATTCCAGCGGCGTTGTCGAGGTAAATCTTGTAGGTGGCGAGCGGCCGGAAAAGACCGGGCGCACCGAGGAGTATAAGAGTGAAGGTAATCACCGCGAGCGTGCCGACCACGAGAAGGCCGGTCATGATTTCATTTCGTCGCAATTGCATCTTGGCTTCCTTCCAGAATGGGGCCTTCGGTGCTGCCGCTCAAGAATTGAGCGACCACCGGATTGGCCGACTGCTTAAATTTTTCGGGCTCGGCGTCCTCAATGATTTTGCCTTGATAAAGCATAGCCATTCGCGTGCCGATGCGAAATGCACTCCCCATTTCGTGCGTTACGGTGATCGATGTCACCTTCGATTTTTCGCTCAGGCTGATGATCAACTCGTCGATCACGGAAGCGATCACCGGATCGAGACCCGCCACGGGCTCGTCGAAAAGAATCAGCTCGGGATCCATGACGAGCGCTCGCGCCAAGCTCACCCTTTTTCTCATGCCGCCGCTCAGTTCCGAGGGCAGACCGTCCTTTGAATCCTTCATCCCGACAAGCTCCAGCTTTTGATCGACAATTTCGTCGATCTCTTCGCGCGATTTGTCGGTTAGTTCCTCAAGTGGCAGCGCGACGTTGTCTCGCACGGTGCGTGAGCTGAGCAGCGCCGAGTATTGATAAACCATTCCGATCCTTCGGCGCACCTGCTGCAATTTGCGCCGGGGCAGGCGAGTGATTTCGAACTGCTTGAAGAAAATTGACCCCGAATTCGGCTCCAGAATTCCAAGGATCAGCCGCAGGATCGTGCTCTTGCCGCTGCCGCTTTGTCCCATGATGACAAGACGATCCTGCGGCCGGACGGTAAGCGAGAGTCCGTCGAGCACTTTTTTTTCCTCGAACTGCATTTTGACGTCGCGCAGCTCCGCGATATTTGAATCTCCTGCGCTCATGTTGGAAAAAAAACAGTGTAGATAATGTTGTAGACGGTATCGAACCCGATCACGGTCGTAATTGCAGTGACCACGCTTGATGTTGTCGATGTTCCAACACCGGCCGCCCCGCCTTTGACCGTCAACCCGCGATAACAAGCGATCGCGCCGATAAGCAGACCGAACATAAGACTCTTCAATATTCCCGTGATGATGTCGCGGATGAGCAACGCGTCCTTGACGAGATCGAGAAAGTAGACGAACGCGATGCTGAAATAGGCCTTGCAGACAAGGCTGCTGGCGAAGATGGCCGCGATGTTCGAGACCGTGGAAAGACATGGCATTAGAAAAAACAGTGCCAGCATGCGCGGCGCGACGAGAAAACGCAGCGGCCCAATTCCCATCGTTTCAATCGCTTCGACTTCCTCGGAGACCTGCATCGTCCCGAGCTCGGCTGTGAAGGCAGCGCCGATGCGCGCCGCCAACATGATACCGGTAAGCAACGGCCCCAGTTCTCGCGTAAAGCCGATGGCAACCACCCCGGGAACCAATCGCTCGGTCCCAAATCGTTGTAGTTGGTAGCCGGTCAACAAAGCCATCGTTAGACCGAGGAAGAACGATACCAGTCCGGCTAGCGGCACCGAATCGACGCCGGCGCGCGCGGTGTGGCGGAAAAAACTGGCGGCGCGGAATGGCACGCGTCCTTGTCCTATGCACTCGAGCGTTTCCTCGAAGGTTTGAACGATGAACCAGAACATGCTGCCCACCTCGCGCAGAAAACTGCGGCCAAGGGCACCGATTCCTTGCACGACCTCCACCGGGTTTGCCGGCAGGGTCTCGCTATCTGCGCGAGTATTCGCCATGGTCACGGCAAGTTGCCCCATCTCGCGATGGGGAAAAGAAGAAAATGCGAAACGCGACTTGCGTCGGTTGCCAAGATCGACATCCCGTGTGCTTTAATCATGGGCGAAAGCTTTCGACATCGAGGAGGCCAGGCGTCTAAACTTAGCGGCGTGAAACTCAGAACGCCCGTTTTGATCGCCATTGTAATTCTTCTGTTATTCTTCTTGCTTCGCTCCGCGCGCGTGGTTCCCGCCGGCCACGTGGGCGTTGTCGATCTTTTCGGAAATGTGCGCAGCGAAGCGCTGCCATCCGGGCTTCATCTAATCAATCCACTCTCGAGCGTGCATCGGTTGTCGGTGCAAACGCGCGAGGTCAAGGAAACGATGGACACGCCTTCGAGTGAAGGACTGATTGTGCACCTAGACGTCAGCATTCTGTTTCACCTCAATCCAACCAAAGCGCCCGATGTTTATCGATCGGTCGGCGTTAATTACGAGAACGTCTTGGTGGAGCCGAACGTGCGCAGCGCCGTGCGCGAGGTCACGAGCTCCTACGAAGCAAAAGCGCTTTATTCGCCTGAACGCGAGAAGATGAGCTCGGAAATTAATCAGCACATTCTCGCTGCGGTCGAGCCGCGCGGCGTCGCGGTCGAGCGCATTCTGCTCCGCGACGTCGCCTTGCCGCCGCGTTTGCAGCAGGCGATCCAGGAAAAACTGAGCGCGGAGCAGGAAGCTTCTCGCATGCAATTCGTCCTCTTAAAAGAGAAACAGGAAGCCGAGCGCAAGAAAATCGAAGCCGAAGGCATCAACGAAAATCTTTTGAAATGGAAAGGGATCGAAGCGACCAAAGAACTCGCTTTGAGTGGCAACACGAAAATTGTGATCATCGGCGCCGGCAAAGAGGGGCTGCCGATTATTCTCGGAGGCGACGCAACGGCGAGAAAGCCGGGCTCCTAAGAAATTTTGCCGATAGTTGTGTGTTGGCGATCTAAATCCCTTGCCGTAGTTGCGCTATTGGCCGCGACGGCATTCAATCAGACGCAGTCGCAGGAAGGCAGCACGAAAAATCCCGCGACTAGCGAAACGATGCAAACTAATCAGAAAAAGTTCGGGCTCGTGATTCACGGTGGCGCGGGGACGATTGATCGCAGCAGGATGACGCCGGAAGCTGAGCGTGAATATCGCGCTGGCTTGGAACGCGCGCTGGCTGCCGGCTACGAAATCTTAAAGCGCGGCGGCTCGAGTCTCGATGCGACCGAAGCCGCCGTGCGCCTCCTGGAAGACGATCCGCATTTCAACGCTGGCAAAGGCGCGGTCTTCACAAGCGCTGGCACGAACGAATTGGACGCGGCCATCATGGACGGGAATACGCTCAAGGCCGGCACGGTCGCGAGTTTGAAACACATCAGAAACCCGGTGAGCCTGGCGCGGCTGGTCATGGAAAGATCGGGACACGTCATGATGGATGGCGAAGGCGCCGAAGTCTTCGCGAAGGAAAACGGAGTCCAGCTTGTCGATCAAAAATATTTTTTCACGCAGGAACGGTGGAACGCGCTACAGAAAATTAAGGAAGCTGAAAAGAGCGGCGGCGCTGGGGCAAAGAAATTTGTAATTACCGATCAAGATCGACATGGCACCGTGGGCGCGGTCGCGCTTGATCGACAAGGTAATCTCGCCGCCGCAACATCGACCGGTGGAACGACGAACAAACGGGCGGGACGAATTGGCGATTCACCCATTATCGGCGGTGGCACTTACGCGAACAATGCGACCTGCGCGGTTTCGGCAACCGGCGATGGCGAATATTTCATTCGCGCGACTGTGGCGCACGACCTTTCCGCCTTGATGGAATACCGCGGAATGAAATTGCAGGAAGCCGCGCAAACCGTGCTCGATAAAGTCGCAAAGCTCGGCGGCAGCGGCGGACTGATCGGGATCGATGCTAAAGGTAATATGGCGCTGCCGTTCAACACCTCCGGCATGTACCGGGGACATGTCGATCTTGATGGCAAATTCGTTGTCGAAATTTACAAATAATGCTGTCGAGGCGGCCGTCTCAGTTGTCATGTCGAGCGTTAGTCGAGACATCTCTTGCTGTTAAAAACGAGAGATTCGTCGATTTCGCTGGGAATGACAAAGATTGCGCGTGAGGACACGCGCCTCTACAACCGTTTCGCCATGTTGCCAGCGTTTTCCGTTGTTATTCCTTGTTTTAACGAAGCCGAGCGGATCGGCGATTCCATCCGCGTAACGCTCGATTATCTTTTGCAAATCAGCCCGGAGAGCGAATTAATCGTCGTTAATGACGGGTCGACCGATGCAACATCGACAATCGCTCGTGAAACCTTAGCCGGCGCGAAGATTGAAACTCGTTTGCTTGAAAATTTTCCGAACCGCGGGAAAGGCGCGGCCGTTCGGAAAGGATTGTTGGCCGCGCAAAGACCGATCGCTCTGTTTTTCGATGCCGATCTGTCCACGCCGCTTGAAGAAACTCCAAAAGTGATCGGGCCGATCGCAAATGACGATGTCGATCTTGCCTTTGGATCGCGCGCGCTGGATCGCGGCTTGATTGGCGACCATCAACCATGGCGTCGAGAAACCGCCGGTCGGATTTTCAATTTGCTCGCGCGCGTCGCAACCGGACTTCCGTTTTGGGACACACAATGCGGCTTCAAAGCTTTTCGTCTCGATGTTTGCCGGCCAATTTTGGAAGCCGTGCGAATCGAGGGGTTTGCCTTCGATGTCGAGCTCCTTTATTTCGCGCAGCGCGCCGGATTGCGGCTGCGCGAGATTCCAGTGCGCTGGAATCATCGGGAAGGCAGCAAAGTTCATTTCATTCACGACAGCTTGCGGATGCTGCGCGAGGTGATTGCGCTGCGAATAAAACGGGCGTCGTTGTAGCTGCCGCTGTCCTCAGCGGCAGAGTCGAACAAATGACATGCGGTTCTGCCGCCAGAGACCAGCGACAGCTACAACGCCCTACGCAAAGCGGCGCGTCCCGCAGTCGCGGGATCGATCTTGCGCGCCTGCTTGAATTAACCGGTTGCTATTTCTTAACGATTTCGGCGTTCTCGATCATGCTGATGCCGTCGCGCTCAGCCAGTTTTCCTTTCAACGTGACTGTTTTTCCCGCATACTCGGCGAGCTGATCGTTGATCGGTTTGTGCTCGCCCACGACGAGATACGTTTTGCCTTCACTCGTGATGCCGACTGGACCGCCGCCTTTAATGCACTTGGCCGCGCACGAAGCGTGTTTGTCGCCCATCGCGTTGTGATCGACATAGCACATCATATCGACTACTTCGCCCGTGACAGTTTTGCTCGCGGCCGTGTCCAGCTTTTCCTTGCCGTGTTCGTGCTCTTCCGCCAGAGCAAGGGGCGAAAAAGCCAAAGCAGCAGTGAATGCGAAAGCCACCGCGACTTTCAAAACCGTGGGTTTGTTTGGTGTTGAATTAAACATGAACAAATATCGGCTGCTATGCGTCTCGGTCAATTGTAGCTGCCTCCGTCTATGGCGGCAGAGTTCTTCGGCTCGACAGAGTCTCGGCCTACCGATGTCCTTCGATTAAATCGGCGAATTGCCCGAAGAAGTAGGAGGCATCATGTGGCCCGGGCGCGGCTTCAGGATGATATTGCACACTGAAAATGGGCAATTCTTTGTGGCGCATTCCTTCCACCGTTCCATCATTCAAGTTGATGTGAGTGACTTCGACATTCGAGGGCAATGATTCTGGATCGACCGCGAAACCGTGGTTTTGCGCGGTGATCGCGACCCTTCCGCTCTTTAGATCTTTGACCGGCTGATTCGCGCCGCGATGGCCGAATTTTAATTTGAATGTCGATCCGCCAAAAGCGAAACCGAGAATTTGATGGCCGAGGCAAATGCCGAAGATCGGTGTTTTGCCCATCAAATCGCGTACCGCTGTATGCGCGTAGGGGAGAGCGGCCGGATCGCCGGGGCCGTTGGAAAGAAAAACTCCGTCGGGATCGAGCGCGAGCACTTCCTCAGCGGTTGTCGATGCGGGAACAACGGTAACGCCGAATCCTTTCTGACGCAGCAACCGCAAAATGTTTTGTTTGATCCCGTAATCGTAAGCGGCGATGCGAAATCGGATCGGTGAGAGCGACGGCTGATTCGTCTCGTTTCCATTCGCGATCGTCCAGGGTTTGCTCAGTTCATCGTTCGGATCCCACTGATAAACTTCGGGCGTGGAGACTTCGCGCACATAATCCATGCCGATCACACCTTCGCCTTCGATCGCGCGCTGCGTCGCTTCCTCTGGTGAGATTTCCTCCGTCGTCAGACATGCCTTCATTGCGCCGCGGGTGCGAAGATGTCGCGTCAGCGCGCGCGTGTCGATTCTTTGCACACCGGGGATGTCCCATTTGCGCAAATACTCGTCGAGCGACATTTCGGAGCGCCAGTTGCTCGGCGTTTCGCTCAATTCTTCGATGACAAAACCACGCACGTGCGGCGAGCCGCTTTCCTGATCGAGCGAGTTAGTCCCGTAATTGCCGATTAATGGATAAGTCATGGCCACGATCTGGCCGCGGTACGAGGGATCGGTCAGCACTTCCTGATAACCGGTCATCGCGGTGTTGAAACAAATTTCCCCTACACGGGCGCCGGTTGCGCCAAATGATTCGCCCTCAAAGAACCTTCCGTCTTCAAGGGCGAGGATTGCGCGCATTGTCGGGAGCGATTGTCGATCTTAGCCGGCAAATTTCAACTGGTAGATCGAGCAGTCCCTTGCTCGATGTTAAAGTTAGGCGGCGAAGCTGCACTCTTTTAGATCGCCCGACGGAGCGGCCGATCCACCCAAGTCAATCGCAAACAAAAATGCCCGAGTCGAAATTTCGACTCGGGCATTTCCAAAATCTTTACCCCGCCGGTGCCGTTTAGGTGGATGGCCCGTTCCCTTTCGGTAAAGGGCGGATGACCGTCGCCGCAGCGTCTGACTTCCAATTAAGGCGTGTCATTTTCTCCGTGCGACCGAGCCTCCTTGCTTGATCAACTATCGGTTCGGGCATCACACCTGTAATCTCGAACATCGCAGGGTAAATTTTCGAGAGCCGCTGGTTGAGAGTTGAGAGAAAAGCACTGGTTTCCTGCCCAACCCTCAACGAACGGCTCTCCCTTCAAAGAACTACTCGCGCAATTCCGCGCCGAGTTCGCGCTGCAAGCGTTCGCGAATTTTCGCGTGCGCCGCAGTCACTTCCTCACTTGTCAGTGTGCGACTCCGGTCGCGATATGTCAATCTGTATGCGAGCGACTTTCGGGCCGGGCCAAGACTGCTTTCGCTGCCGGAGAAAACGTCGAACAACTGGACGCTTTCGAGCAGTGGTTCGTTTACGCTTTCAATCAGGCGCATGATTTCGGCGTGACTTAGTCTTTCCGGCACGATCATCGCAATGTCGCGTGTGACCGCGGGAAATTTCTCGATTTCACGAAACGTTTTCGTCGTTTCATCACTGCTCAGAATTGGATCGACCTCTAACTCCGCGAAAAAAACTCCACCCGGTGCACTGATTGTCGATCTACGCTGCGCGGAGAGTTGCCCGGCAAAACCAATCGCTCGATTCCAAGACAGAATTTCCGTTGCCAGTGCAAGGTCGACATCTTCGCCTCGGCGAAAAGACAGCGCCGGAATTTTGAGCGATTCAAGTGCGCCTTTAAGATCGACGAAATCGAGCTGGCGGTTCTCGCGCGTCCGCCAGTGTGGCGCGCTCGCCGCATTTCCCCAGAGAAGAATTCCAAGATGCCGCTCTTCTTTTCCTGCGGGTGGAACAAAGACTCGGCCCAGCTCGAAAATCGCGACGCGTTCCGCGCCGGCGCGCATATTGCGATCAAGCACACCAAGCAATCCCGTAACCAAACTTGGTCGCAGCGCGACGTGATCTTCACTCAGCGGATTGCGCAACTCAATCGCACCCTCGCCAAACGCAATGGCGGTTCGCGGCGTCAATTTAGAGGTGCGCGCCTCCGACAATCCCTGCGCCGCCAGGCGCGCGCGCAATGAAGACTCGAGGTCGTGAGAACGATCGGCCGCGTTTGACAGCGTGAAGCGGCTCCGATTCGTGCCAGAGATTTTTTGCACACCATGCGCTCGCACCACTTCCTCGATAAGATCGACATCGCGCTGCAAATCACGACGGTAACTCGGGATTTTCCATGTCGATCTTGTCTTTGCGCTTTTGCTTTTGCGTAGGCCGAACCGCGCCAAAAATTCGTCGACCGCTTTCGGTTTGATCGCCAGTCCGAGAACTTGATCGCATTTCTGGTAGCTCAGCGAAACGTCCGAATGATTCGCCGGAAGCTTTCCGGCGGCGGCAATTTCTTTCGCCGATTGTCCGCCTGCGATTTCCCGAATGAGTTCGGTCGCGCGTTGTGATGCGCGCAAAATCATTCCCGGATCGACGCCGCGCTCAAAGCGATAGCTGGCATCGCTCGGCAAATTTAGATTTCTCGCAGTGCGACGAATGCTCGCCGGTAAAAAGTAAGCGCTCTCGAGCAGCACATTTCTTGTCGATTCAGTGACGCCCGTTTCTTCGCCGCCCATCACTCCACCGATTCCGACTGCGCGCTCGTCATCGGCGATGACCAGGTTCTCCGGCGCGAGCGAATAGGTCTTTCCGTCGAGGGCGAGAAATTTTTCCGACTTTCACGTTGTCGATCTTACGCGCGGAATAGAATGGGCACTCGTGCAGCGCGGCGATCTTGAGGCCTTTCTTTTGTAGGGCAGGCGCTCCGTCTGCCAATTTTTCTACCGGCAACCGGAGCGGTTGCCCTACCAGCGCAGAAATCTCGCGCGCGAGTCCATAATGACTGAGCAAATCGCCGCGATTCGGCGTGATTTCGACATCGAGAATCGTGTCGCTCGGAAAAAGATCGACAATCGACGCGCCAACTTTTGCGTCCGGCGACAGAATTAATAATCCGGCCGCATCTTCGCCGAAACCGAGCTCCTTCGCGCTGCAAAGCATTCCTTCCGATTCGACGCCGCGCAATGTGTTTTTTTTAATTTCCAAACCATTTGGCAACTTCGCGCCGGGCAAGGCGAGCGGCACTTTGTCGCCGACCTTGTAATTGGTCGCACCGCAAACGATTTGACGTTTTGTTCCGCTGCCATCGTTGACTTCGCAAACGGTGAGCCGATCGGCGTTTGGATGCTGTGATGACGCAGTGATTTGCGCGACGATTATCTTGTCGATGTTAACGCCGCGGCGCTCGATCGCTTCAATTTCGACGCCACCGAGCGTGAGCAATTCGGCAAGCTTATCGATCTTGTTCGGAAGATCGACAAATTCGCGCAGCCAGTTAACGGAGAATTTCATCGGGTAGCGCGCGCGTCTCGCGCGCTGGCGATCGCGTCCTCGCGATCGCGAACTTTTTCGAAAGATTGTTTTGGCGAGACGCCAAAACCAGCACGCGAGACGCGGGCGCTACCCAGAATAACACAAACCGCTCTCATGCGAATTGACGAAGAAACCGCAAATCGTTCTGCGCAAAGAAGCGGATGTCGGGAATGTCGAACAAGATCATGGCGAGCCGATCCATGCCGAGGCCAAACGCAAAGCCGGTCCATTTTTCCGGATCGTAAGCATCGTCGCCGCGCGCTTTGTTCACTTCTTCAAAGACGGCGGGATGCACCATGCCGGAGCCGGCGACTTCGACCCATTGCTCGCCGCCCTTGAGCGCTTTCGATCGCACGTCGATCTCGAAACTCGGTTCGGTGAACGGAAAATAGTGGGGGCGAAAACGCACCGCTGTATCTCCGCCGAAAAGTTCGCGCATGAAAAACTCGAGCGTGCCTTTCAAGTCGGCGACGCTGACGTTTTCATCGACATAAAGACCTTCGATTTGGTGAAACTGCGCGCTGTGCGTCGCATCCACTTCATCACGCCGATAAGCGGCGCCCGGCGCAATGACGCGAATTGGTGGCGGCGCCGCTTGCATCGCGCGGATTTGGACGGTTGAAGTGTGGGTGCGCAGCAGGCGACCGTCGGGCAGATAAAATGTATCCTGCTCGTTTCGCGCCGGATGATCACGCGGCGTGTTAAGCGCATCGAAACAATGCCATTCGGTCTCGATGTCGGGACCATCGGCCAGCGCAAAACCCATGCGACGAAAGATTGCGATCCCGCGATCGAGCATTTGCGTGAGCGGATGCAAGGAACCGCGCTCTTGCGGAGTGCCAGGCAGTGAGATATCGATCTTAGCGAGCGAGTCGGATTCTTGCTGTGAGCGAAATTTTTCCGCGCGTTGGCCAATTGCAGCGGTTACGGCGCTACGAACTTCGTTGAGCAATCTGCCGACGACCGGCCGCTCTTCCGCGTCGAGCGTTTTCATTCGATCGCCCCACGCGGAAACGCTCCCGTTGCGTCCGAGATAGCGTACGCGCACGGCCTCGAGCGCTTGCGCATCGCCGGCGGCGTCGATCTCGCGCAGGGCCGATTCGCGAAGTTGTTCGAGTGGGTGGCTCATTGAACGTTGAACGTTGAACGTTGAACGTTGAACGTTCAAGGTGGATCGTGCGCTCCGCGCGCGATGTTAAATATAGTGCCGAGGGCGCATTATTTTAACATCGAGGTCGTCGCGGCGACGACTGCTCGATCCACTGGTCGGATGGGGGAGCGCTTGCCCGGCAACGGATTTCGGGTCGCTACGCTGCTTTCTTTTGATTCGATTTGTCGGCCAGCGCGCTCTTTGCTTGATCGACAATCGACTTGAAGGCGGCTTCATCGGTGACCGCGAGATCGGAGAGAATCTTGCGATCGAGGCCGATGCCGGCCGCCTTCAACCCTTCTGCGAAACGGCTGTAAGTCATGCCGTTGGCCCGCGCGGCGGCATTAAGACGCTGGATCCAAAGATAGCGAAATGTGCGTTTGCGCGTTTTACGATCACGATAGGCCCAATACTGGCCTTTCATGGTCGCGTCTTTGGCGTAACGGAAAAGTTTCGAACGGCGTCCGCGGTAACCTTTGGCTTTCTTCAGGACGCGCTTGCGCCGCTCCCGGCTGGCCGGGGCGTTGGTGGCTCTTGGCATTTTGTTTTGTCCCGCCTTTGCGGGACTCCTCGTTCAGCGAGCTGTTTGTTCATTGTCGATCTTTCCGACCTCGCCGCTGATTTGGTCCCGCTGGGCGGGACCAGGTGGAAAGATGCTTCCGATGGTTTGTCGCGATCTGAAAAATAGGTGGCTAGTTGAAAATGACAACGGCTTTTCGCACGCTGAAAATTTTTCCGTTTGGCCGTAAGTTGCGGGCATCGTAAAATCAAACGCATGCATTGGCTCGGACGCCATCGATTGCCGATCCTCGGTGCGATTTGCGCTTTCTGGACGCTGCTGGTGCTGAGTTTACACTTCGCTCAAGGCCTTCCGTTTTTTTCCACGCTTTGGCGGAGCGAGCAAAGCTTTGAAGATTTACTTCAGCGGGAAGGTCGAAAGACCGCCACGCATTCGGATTTCGTTTTTCTCGGCATCGATCAAAGCACGCTGCAGTTGCCGCCGTTAACACCCGATGAGCTGGCGAATAATCGAGCTTTCCAATTAATGACCGAGCGACCGTTCCCGTGGTCGCGCGAAGTTTGGGCGCTGCTGCTCGACCGATTGCTCGGCGCGGGCGCGCGCGTGGTGATGTTCGATATGATTTTCGATCAGCCAAACGACGGCGATGCGGCGTTTCATGACGCGCTTGAGCGTTACCGCGATCGCGTCGTTCTCGGGGCCAACTTCGACATGCAAAATGCCAGCCAGGCAGTCCTGCCAAATTCGCAATTAATTCCTGCGCCCCAGCTGGCTGACAATCGCGTGGGTTACGTGATTATTTTTGAGGACCCTCTCGATCAAAAAATCCGGAGCATTCGCTACACAATTACGGATCGCCAACTTGCCGGTCTGCCACCGCATCCGAGCCAGGAGGTCTATGAATCGCTTTCGGCCCGCGCCCTCGAGAAACTTGGCCACGCCCAAGATGTGCCGCGCGATTTGCAAGCCCACCAGATTCGCTTTAGCGCGCCAGACGTTTTTCGCGCGCGGCCCCTTTATGAAGTTTTCGATCCGAAATTCTGGCACGCGAACTATGCCGACGGCGATTTCTTCAAAAACAAGGTCGTGATCGTTGGATCGTCCGCGCAGGTAGCGCACGACGTTTCCGCAACACCGCTGGGTCTGGATACGCCGGGCCCGACGTTGCATCTCCACGCCATCGCGGCAGCTCTCGATCACGAGTTTCTGCGCGCGACGCCGCTTTCGCTCGATTACGCCATGGTTTGCGGAGCTGGCGTGCTGGCATGGACGCTGATCGCGTTCGTGCGGCGGCCGCTCATTTGTTTGATTGCATTGTTTGCAATCAGCGCGGCGTATCTCGGGCTGGCGCGGATTCTTTACGACCAATTTGGCGTGCTCGCGATGGTCGTACCGACCCTGAGCACCTTCTTGAGCAGCGGCCTTTTTGGATTGGGATTCGAATACACGCTGGAACGCCTGGAAAAGCTGCGCACGCGTCGCATGCTCGAACGTTACGTCTCCAAAAATCTGGTGAAGGAAATTCTCGATAACCCGGGCAGCTACTACAGTTCGATGCTCGGTTCCCGTAAACCGGTGACCGTGCTTTTTTCGGACCTCATCGGGTTCACGAGCCTGACCGAGCGCGCTGATCCGGTCGTGCTGGTCAAACAGCTCAATGAATATTTGAGCCGGATGGTGGCCGGCGTTTTCGAGAACGACGGGACGCTCGATAAATTTATCGGCGACGCCATCATGGCGGTGTGGGGAAATGTGAGCAGCCGCGGCGCGGTCGAAGATGCGAAAGCGGCCGTGCGCACGGCACTGGCGATGCGACGCGAGCTGGTAACGTTAAATGAAAACTGGCGGTCGCGGGGGATGACCGAGCTCGGCTTCGGTGTCGGTATCAATCATGGCGACGCGGTTGTCGGCAACATTGGATCCTACGAACCGCATGAACGGCTCGATCCGACGGTCATTGGCGATGCGGTTAATCTCGCATCGCGTCTGGAAGCCTTAACTCGGATTTACGGCGTTGATATTCTGCTCGGAGAAGCGGTTTGTGATTTGGTGCGCGGCGATTTTCACCTGCGCACCGTCGCGCGCGCGCAGGTCAAAGGGAAAACAGAACCGGTCGATGTTTGCACGCTGATCGCGGCGCGCAACGAAGATGCCGATCTTGAATTTTTGCGCTGGCTGGAGTCGTACGAAGAAGGCATCCGAAAGTTTCGCGAGCGCGATTTTGCGCAGGCCAAGATTCTCTTTTCCCGCTTCCTCGAATTCTATCCCGAAGATTCGCTGGCGAAGATGTACCTCGAGCGCGCACTTGAATACGAACAAAAACCTCCGGATGAAGCCTGGAACGCGGTCGAGGTATTCACGAAGAAGTGATGGTAGCGCCGGCGCCGGCGCGTGCACGTTTGAACTCTGCGAGTTTAGCTTGGTCGCGCTGGTGAAGCATTTTTTCCGAGTTAAGCTGACCTAAGGACTTACGGGAGGCGAATCGGGCGCGATGCCCGCTGCCCGTGGTCTTTGAGTGCAAGCGCAAAGCCATTTTGGGCATAGCGTGCGCCGTCTGGCCCCGATTTTCGCAGCCCTGATGTCAAAAGAACGTTAATTCTGCTTGACCCGGAAATATTAAAGCCTCAGAAAAGCCTCTAAATTTCATGGCCTTTTTTCGAAATTTCTTCCGGGATGGCCTCCCGCTCGTATGCGCTGCGACCCTGATTCTCGCAAGTCAACCAACCGAGGGCCAAGTACCGTCCGGTCAGACGCAAGACCGCGCGCAGTTATTGGGCGGCCAAGCCAACCCAACGGTCCCAAACGTTACGCCCAGCGGCGAAAATCAAGGTTACGCGGTCGCGAGTCCAAATGAGAAAGACATCGGCGAGCAGCAGATCTTGAAGCGGATGGAGGAATATAGGCCGTTCACGGTTTCGGTTTACTCTCCCTTTTTCTGGACCTCGAACGTCGCGCTTGTCAGCAGCGGTGAAGAGGATGATTTCGTCGTCGCTCCCGGGGTCACTTTGCTGTATCAGCCGCGCATCACCAAGACGTTCTACGGGGAAATCGGGGTCGTGCAGCAGTTCTTCCTCTACGACCGCTTCAGCGAACTGAATTTTAGCAGCTTCGATGCTATCGCCGGAGTAGCTTATTACTTGCCGCAGTTTCACAACCTGAGCCTCCGCGCGCGTTACGACTACAATCGTCTCACGGATATTGATCATTTCGACGAGTTCTTCGTCAATCATTCCATCATTTTAAACGCGGACCTGCCGTTTCGGATCGGCCGGGCCCAGCAGGTCTTCGCCGGCGTCGCCCTGAACCTGAGCTTTTACGCGAATCCCGACCCGCCGCGACGAAATGACTATTCGTTCTACCTGGGCTACGATGTTGCTTTGAGCCACTCTTTTTCGATCGACGCCACAGCTCGGGTGGCCGTGCGCGATTATTATGCCGGCGATCGAACCGACGTGAGCGAAATACTTTCTCTGAGCGCGAACTATCGGATCCGGGATTGGCTCATCCTGAGCGCACTTAGCTCTTTCGCCTGGAATCAGTCAAATCATAGCGTCTTCGATTACAGCGTCGCTAACGTTGGCGGCGGTGTAGCGCTGACGGTGAAGTTTTAACGCCCCATGAACAATTGTTCGGCGCCCCGAGCAGCGGAAATCTTAGGGTGCGGTTTGTTCGCTTCTCTTCTGCTAACCGCCACCTCTTTAAATGCCGCGCTGTCTAAAGAAGCGCGCGTTACGCGAGTGGTGAATGACGTTAAGCTTTTCGCGCCGCAAGCGGCGCCGCACCCGGCCGCAGTCAGCGACAGTGTTCGCGATGGGGATGCTATCCGCACCGGTGCCGCCTCACGGAGCGAATTGACCTTTGCAGAGCAAACGATTGTGCGTCTCGGCGCAAAAACGCTCGTCAGTTTCAGCGATGGAACACGCACTATGAATCTGGGCGAAGGTGCAATGCTTTTCCAGATACCGGAAGGCGCCGGGGGCGTGAAGATCAAGACTGCTGCAATCACGACCACAAGTACAGGCGCGACTGGCATAATCGAGCGTCATGCCCAGTTCTACATTAAGGTCCTTGTCCTGGAAGGGACGGTCCGTTGTTATTTGGCAAATCAAATCGGTGAATCGCTCCTGGTGCAGCCCGGGCAAATTCTGATTACAAAGCCAGACGTCACCGCCCTCCCGGACCCGGCCCATTTTGACATCGCACGAGCGATGAAGACGTGTCTGCTGGTCCACGAGTTTCAACCTCTCCTCAGTCAACGCTTGATCGAGTCCGAAGAACAGAAGCAACTAAATCTCATAGCTAAAGGCACCTATATCCCCTCGAACCTCGTCATCGTCGGGCGCGGCACACTCGTCAGTCTTGATAATCCAACACCGCCGCCGCGCCCAAAAACACAAGCAAATATCGGGCACTAGTCTCACGCACTCTAATTTTAACTGACGCAAACCGACAATAAACCAGCCGACATCGGCGCCGTTCCTTATGACTAACATTCCAGTAATGAGAAAACTATTCGGAAGGACCGGGCGAAGATTCATTGCGGTTGCGTCGGCTTTTACTTGTCTGATTGCTGTCGCTCCTTCGGTAGGCGCAGCGCAATTGAAGGAAGCGCGCGTCACCCAGGTAGTGAATGACGTTAAACTGCTGCTGCAACAAGCGGCGCCG
>WNGL01001185.1_pt1 | contig 31821 bp, 36 predicted proteins | sample 5400591 | NCBI WGS metagenome assembly WNGL01 (sample SAMN13153377, study PRJNA577476) | soil metagenome | isolation source: 80 cm soil or saprolite under Garry oak tree replicate 1 | place: USA:California | collected 2016-06-15
CCGTTCGCGATGTCCACCACCTGGACCCGCTCGAACGGCACGATGTTCGCCGCCGCGAGCAGGTCCGCGTCGATCGTGATACTCCCCTCATAGTGGAGCTCGGCCTGCGTGACCGTGGCGCGGTGGAGCTTGGACTTGCAAAGTGTCAAGAGCACAGGGCCCCCTGGTCCTCTGTTGGAGTACTGCCGAAAGCTAACCAGGTGGTCGCTCAGGCGGCCGCCGCGTGCTACTCGAGCACCACCGCGGTGCCGTAGCACAGCACTTCGGTCGCAGACGCTTTACTGGCGACCTCGGACGCGTCGAAGCACATCCCGACGACGGCATTCGCGCCGAGCTCGCGCGCATGCTCGATCATGAGATCGTAGGCCGCCTGGCGCGTCTGCTCGCACATCTCCGTATACGCGCCGATTTGGCCGCCGATGATGCTCTTCAACCCGCCGAGAATGCCCTGGGCAATGGTCGGGGCGCGCACCGTGATGCCCCGGACGACGCCCTTATACTCGCGGATGCGGCGTCCCTGCACGTCGAACGTCGTGGACACGATGATGGGCGGCTGGATGGCCATCGCACGCTCCTGAACGGTGAAGGAATTAAGTCGGAACCGTCCGCTCGAGTCTACAACGCCGCTGACTTGCTTGCACGCCCTCTCTGCGCGTATCATCCCACCGTCCATGACGCAACTCGTCGCACCATCACCCGTCACGCCGCGCCTCGCCCGCTCGCTGATCGGGAAGAAGCTGCTCATGGCCATCACCGGCGTGATCCTCTTCCTCTTCGTCGTGGGGCACCTGCTCGGCAACCTCAAGGTCTACGAGGGGCCGGAGCACTTCAACGCCTATGCCGAAGGCCTGCGCACGGTCGGCGCACCCTTCTTCGGACGGGGGCAGCTCTTGTGGGTGGCCCGCATCGTCCTGCTCGTATCGGTCCTGGTCCACATCTGGGCGGCGATCGGGGTGACTCGCGCGAGCTGGCGCGCCCGCCCCATCGCGTACCGTCGGCTCGAGCCGGTCGAGACGACCTATGCCGCGCGCACGATGCGCTGGGGCGGCGTGATCATCCTCGTCTACGTGATCTATCATCTGCTCGATTTCACGTTCGGTCGCGTGAACCCGAGCTTCGTCCCGGGAGACGTCTATCACAACGTGGTGGCGAGCTTCCGCGTGTGGCCTGTCTCGGCCGCGTACGTCGTCGCGATGATCGTGGTCGGCCTGCACATCTATCACGGCGTGTGGAGTGCGGGCCAGACGCTGGGGGTGAATCGGCCCCCGACCGTCGGATGGCGGCGCGGTGTCGCGGCCGTGATCGCCGTCCTGATCGCCGGCGGGTACATCTCCATTCCGGTCGCCGTCCTCAGCGGGCTGGTGCGCTGACCATGGAGCTGCGGTCGCGCATCCCGGCGGGGCCGCTGGCGGACAAGTGGGAGCGGCATCGCTCCGAGATCAAGCTCGTCAACCCGGCGAACAAGCTGCGGCTCGACATCATCGTGGTCGGCTCCGGCCTGGCCGGCGCGTCCGCAGCCGCTTCGCTCGCCGAGCTGGGGTACAACGTCTCCTGCTTCTGCTTCCAGGACTCCCCCCGGCGCGCCCATTCGATCGCCGCCCAGGGCGGCATCAATGCGGCCAAGAACTACCAGAACGACGGCGACTCGGTGTTCCGACTGTTCTACGACACGGTAAAGGGCGGCGACTTCCGCGCGCGCGAGGCGAACGTGTACCGTCTCGCCGAGGTCAGCGCGAACATCATCGACCAGTGTGTGGCGCAGGGCGTGCCGTTCGCGCGCGAGTACGGCGGGCTGCTGGCGAACCGCTCGTTCGGCGGCGTCCAGGTCTCCCGCACCTTCTACGCGCGCGGCCAGACCGGTCAACAGCTGCTGCTCGGCGCGTACCAGGCGCTGGCGCGCCAGATCGGCCTCGGCAAGGTGAAGCTGTACCCGCGCGCCGAGATGCTCGACCTGGTGGTGATCGACGGCACGGCGCGCGGCATCATCGTGCGTGACCTCGTGAGCGGGCAGGTGAGCGCCCACGCGGGGGATGCCGTCGTGCTGGCGACCGGCGGGTACGCGAACGTCTACTACCTCTCGACCAACGCGAAGGGCTGCAACGTCACGGCGATCTGGCGCGCCCACAAGCGCGGCGCCGCGTTCGCGAATCCCTGCTTCACCCAGATCCACCCCACGTGCATCCCGGTCACGGGCCATCACCAGGCGAAGCTCACACTGATGAGCGAGTCACTCCGCAACGACGGCCGCATCTGGGTGCCGCAGCGGAAGGGCGACACGCGCCCTCCCAACGAGATCCCCGAGGGCGAGCGCGACTACTACCTCGAGCGGTTGTACCCGAGCTACGGCAATCTCGCCCCGCGCGACATCGCCTCCCGGCGGGCCAAGGAGGTGTGCGACGAGGGTCGCGGCGTGGGCCCGGGCGGCCACGGCGTGTACCTCGACTTCCGCGACGCGATCGCGCGGCTGGGGCGCCGCGTGATCGCCGAGCGGTACGACAACCTGTTCGAGATGTACGAACGCATCACGGCGGAGAACCCCTTCGCAGTGCCGATGCGCATCTACCCCGCCCCGCACTACACGATGGGCGGGCTGTGGGTGGACTACAACCTGATGACCACGATCGACGGGTTGTTCGCGATCGGCGAAGCGAACTTCTCGGACCACGGCGCCAACCGGCTGGGCGCGAGCGCGCTGATGCAGGGGCTCGCGGACGGCTACTTCATCCTCCCCTACACCATCGGCGACTACCTCGCCCAGGCGACGCGCCACGCGCTCGACGCGACCCATCCGGCGTTCCGCGAGACCGGAGCGCAGGTCGGCGACCGGGTGGCAAGGCTGCTCGCGGTGAACGGCGGGAAGAGCGTGGACGCGTTCCACCGGGAGCTGGGCCTGCTGATGTGGGACCAGTGCGGGATGTCGCGCACCGCGGCCGGGCTGACGGCGGCGTTGGAGCGGATCTGCGCCATGCGCGAGGAGTTCTGGCGCAACGTGTATGTCGGGGGTCGGGGCGAGGATTTCAATCAGGCGCTGGAGCATGCCGGTCGTGTCGCGGACTTCTTCGAGTTCGCCGAGCTGATGTGTCACGACGCGCTCCACCGCGAGGAGTCGTGCGGTTGTCACTTCCGCGAGGAGTATCAAACGCCCGAGGGGGAGGCGAAGCGCGACGACGCACGCTTCAGCTACGTGGCGGCGTGGGAGTTCACGGGCGTGGGCCAGCCCCCCGTGCTCCATAAAGAACCGCTCGAGTTCGAGGCGGTGCACCTGGCGCAGCGGAGCTACAAGTAATGCGGCTCATCCTCCACGTCTGGCGGCAGGCCGGGGCGAGCGCTCCGGGCGGGTTCGTCCGCTACGACGTCGCCGAGGCGAGCCCCGACATGTCGTTCCTCGAGGTGCTCGACGTCCTGAACCAGCAGCTCATCGCCCGCCGGGAAGAGCCGATCGCCTTCGACCACGACTGCCGCGAAGGGATTTGCGGCGCGTGCGGGATGGTGATCAATGGGCGGCCCCACGGGCCCGAGCGGGCGACCACGGCGTGCCAGCTCCACCTGCGCCATTTCGCCGACGGCGCCGAGCTGTGGATCGAGCCGTGGCGGGCCCGGGCCTTCCCGGTCATCAAGGACCTGGTGGTGGACCGGAGCGCGTTCGACCGCATCATTCAGGCGGGGGGATTCATCACCGCGCGCGCCGGCAGCGCTCCGGAGGCGAACTCGCTCCCCGTCCCCAAGCGCGACGCCGATCTCGCGATGGACGCCGCGGCCTGTATCGGCTGCGGCGCGTGCGTCGCCGCCTGCCCCAACGCCTCGGCGATGCTGTTCGTGGCGGCCAAGGTGTCGCACCTCGGGCTGTTGCCGCAGGGGCAACCCGAGCGCGCCACGCGCGTGGTCGGCATGGTGGCGCAGATGGACGCCGAGGGGTTCGGCGCCTGCACCAACCACGGCGAGTGCATGGCGGCGTGCCCCAAGGAGATCAGCCTCGACTTCATCGCCCGGTTGAACCGGGACTATCTGAAAGCAGTTGCAAGCCCTAAGCGGCAAGTCGCAAGAGACGACGGGGATGCGTAGCGCGCTTACGGCTTGAGTCTTTCGGCTTGCGGCTGTCAGAGCTTCACCGCCGCCATCGTCTCTTTCACCGCATCGGCCGATTGCTTCAGCGCCGCCTGTTCGTCAGGCGAAAGCCGCACTTCCAGGATCTTCTCGAGCCCTTTCCGCCCGAGCTTGCACGGCACCCCGCAGTACATCCCCGAGAGACCGTACTCACCCTGGAGCCAGGCGGCGCACGGCAGGATCCGCTTCTTGTCGCGGACGATCGCTTCGATCATCTGGACCACGGCGGCCGACGGCGCGTAGTAGGCCGAGCCGGTCTTCAGGAACGCCACGATCTCGGCGCCGCCGTTGCGCGTACGCTGGACGATCTTGTCGAGCGTCGGCTTGCTCAAGAAGTGGGTGACGGGGATGCCCGCGACGCTCGTGTAGGAGATGAGCGGCACCATCGTGTCGCCGTGCCCGCCGAGCACCATGGCCTGGATGTCCTCAACCGACACGTCCAGCGCTTCGGCGAGGAAGGCGCGGTAGCGCGCCGTGTCGAGCACGCCGGCCATGCCGATCACCCGCTCGCGTGGGAAGCCCGTCACCTGCTTCGTCACCCAGCACATCACATCGAGCGGGTTCGAGACCACCACGACGATGGCGCCGGGACAATGCTGCTTGATCTGCTGGGCGACCTGCTTCACGATGTCGGCGTTGGTACGCACCAGGTCGTCGCGGCTCATCCCCGGCTTGCGGGCGATGCCGGCCGTCACCACCACGAGCTCGCTGCCCGCGGCGGGCCCGTAGTCGTTTGCCCCGACGACGCGGGTATCGAATCCTTCGATCGGCCCCGACTGCCACTGGTCCAGCCCCTTGCCCTGCGGCACCCCGTCGATCACGTCCACGAGGACCACGGTGCGCGCGAGCTCCTTCTCGGCGAGTCGCTGGGCGGCGGTGGCGCCCACGTTGCCGGCGCCGACGACGGTGATCTTGTTGAGCATGGAGTGATCCCTGAGGTGACGGGGTCTGGAGGCGCCTAAACCTATCGGCCGGGTCACTCGCGGGGAATCACCTGGCGCAGCGCCTCGTACACCACGATCCCCACCGCCGTAGCGAGATTGAGACTCCGTACCGAGTCGCGGATCGGGATGCGGTACAGGCGATCGGCGTGCTTCTCGCGAATGCGGTCGGGCAGGCCGTCGCTCTCATTCCCGAACACGAGCACGGCGCGGTCGCGGTACGGCGCATCCCAGAACGAGTGCTCGCCGTGAGCCGAGAAATACAGGCAGCGGTCCCGGGACACGGCCTCCCGGAAGGCGTGCCAGTCCGGATGCACCCAGAGGTCCACCGCGTCCCAGTAGTCGAGCCCGGCCCGTTTCACGTCCGGGTCGTCGAGGGAAAAGCCGAGCGGTGCGACGAGGTGCAGCGCGGTGCCCGTCGCCGCGCACAGACGGGCGATATTGCCGGTGTTGGGAGGGATCTGCGGCTCTACGAGTGCGACGTGCAGGCCCATCAACCGCCCCGCGTGTGCATCTCCCGGTGCGGGTCGGCGCGCAGCGAATCAATCCGGTAGAGGGCGCCCCGCTCCGCCACGCCGAGCCGCTCCTCGGCGCCGCGGTCCGTGCGACCCTGCCACGTTTCCCGGATGAGCGCCGCCAGCTCGTCGTCCCCGGCCCCGCGGCGCAGCGGCTCGCGCAAGTCGACCCCCCGCTCGGCATACAAGCACAGCAGCCACGTCCCGTCCGCTGTGATCCGGCTGCGGTCGCACGTGCGGCAGAACGGCGCCGTGGTCGAGGCGATGATCCCGAACGTCGTCCCGTCGGGGAGCCGGAAACGCTCTGCCGGCGCGCGGGAATCGTCGCGCAGCGGCTCGACGGGCCCGTAGCGCCGGCCCACGACGTCGAGCATCTCGCGCTGCGACACGACCTGGTCCACGGACCACCGGGTCGCCCCGCCTACGTCCATGTACTCGATGAACCGCACCTCGGCGTCGCGCGCGCGGGCGAACTCGATCAGATCCACGAGCTCGTCGTCGTTGAACCCGCGGATCACGACCGTGTTGAGCTTGACCCGGTCGAACCCCGCCTCGCGCGCGGCCGCGATCCCCTCGAGCACGTCGGCGTGCCGCGCGCTCTTGGCGAACGCGAGCATCCGCTCGGGCCGCAGCGTGTCGAGGCTCACCGTCACGCGCCGCAGACCCGCCGCGCGCAGGGCCGCCGCCTGCCGGGCGAGCAGCAGACCGTTGGTCGTCAGGGCCAAGTCGGTCACCGCCGCGTTGCGCGCGATCATCCGAACCAGCGTCGCGAGATCGTGCCGCAACAGCGGCTCGCCGCCCGTCAGCCGGACCTTGTGGACGCCGAGGCCCGCGAACACGCCCACGATCCGCTCGAGCTCCTCGAACGTGAGGATCGAGGCGCGCGGCAGCCAGACATACTCGTCCTCCGGCATGCAGTAGCGGCACCGCAGGTTGCAGCGGTCGGTCACCGAAAGCCGCAGGCTCGCGAGGGGGCGGTCGAGCCGGTCGCGAATCTCAGACATGCGTCGGACTGTCGGGCGGTCGGACTGTCGGACGGCCGGAGGGATCGACCCACACTTCGCTCCCGTCAAGCCGCAGCTCCTTCTTCCAGACGGGGATGCGCCGCTTCACTTCGTCGATGACGTAGCGGCACGCCTCGAAGGCATGGGCGCGGTGCGGCGCCGCGGCCGCGATGGCGATGCTGGCCTCGCCAGCGGCAATCGTGCCGAGCCGATGGCGCAGGGCGATGCGCGCCTCCGGCCAGCGGGCCCGGGCGTCCGCGAGCAGTCGGCGGAACTCCGCCTCCACCATCTCCTCGTACGCCGAGTACTCGATCGCCGTCACCCCGTGCTCCGCCGGCCCGTTGCGCACCGTGCCAAGAAATGCGCACGTGCCGCCGCAGGCGGGGGACGACACCTCGGCGAGCAGCGCGTCGAGGGAGATGGGTTGTCGGGTCAGATAGCTCATTCATCCACCCGCGATCGGTGGCAGGAGCGCCACCTCGTCGCCGTCCTGGATGCTCGCGTCGAGCTTCACATGCTTCAGGTTCACCGCCGCGAGGGGGCGCTCGGGCAGGGCGTGGGCGCCGGGGTAGTGCTGCCGCACCTGTCGCACGACGTCACTCACCGTCGCGGGCAGCGGCACCGCGATCGCGGCCTCGGCCCGCCCCACGAGCTCCGCGTAGCGGGCGAAGAAGCGCACCCGCACGGTCGCCACCGCAGTCGTCGCCATACCGTGACCAAGATAGCCGCCGTCAGTTCCCGGTGGAACCGGTGGTGAGGCCGCGCCAGATCTTCGCCTGCTTGGCGCTCGACGCGGCGACCTGAGTCACATTGAAGCTCACAACCATCCGCTCGCGCACCTGCGTATTGAGGCTCAGGGGCTGTCCGCCCCGCTGCACCGCGATCGTGAGCGGCGTGCCTGCCTGGCCGCGGTAGCGCTGGCGGAACTTCACGGCCCAGTCGTCGTCGGGACGGGGCTCGACGTCCCCGACCTTGAGCAGCACGTCCCCCGGCTGCACCCCCGCCCCCTCCGCGGGGCTCCCCGGGACGACCCCCTGCACGACCAGCTTCCCCTGCTCGTTGGGCTGCGCGTTCACGCCCAGGTACGGATTGGAGGTCGTCTCCCGCGCGACGGCGATCCCCGCTTTCGAGAACACGCTCTCGTAGGGGAGCGGATCCCGGCCATTGATGTAGCGGTGGTAGAAGGCGTCCGCATCGGGCATGCCGAATTCGCGCAGGAGCGACACCAGGTCATTCGTCGTGAACCCCCGCTGCCGCTGGTAGAAGCGCGTGTACAGGGCCCGTGTCACGTCGTCCAGGCCGTGCCGGTTATCGGTGGCGTCGCGGATCGCGATGTCGAGCAGCATCCCCGTGAGTGCGCCCTTCGGGTAATAGAGCTGGGAGCTGTTCACAAACACCTCGTTGATCCAGGTCGCCACGCTCCCGTCCTCCTCGCTCCACGGCTCCGGGACCGACTCGACCTGCCGCATGTCCTGCGCGGTATTGCTCAGGAACTGGTCCGTGGTCCAGAGGCCCGAGCGGATGTTCGTCAGGTCCGCGTAGTAGTCCGTCACGCCCTCGGACCACCACAAGAGCGGCGTGTACTGCTCCGCGTGATAGTCGTACGGCCACATGTCGGCGGGGCGGATCCGCTTCACATTGTAGAGGTGGAAGTACTCGTGGGACATGAGCGGGATCATGAAGTCGCCGAAATTCCCGGCGGCGTCCGCGAAGGCGCCCTGCGGCATGATGTCGAACTGGGACGCGCTGTGCTCGAGCCCGCCGCCGAAGCTGATCGGCTCCCGGATCACGTTGAAGAAGACCGTGTAGTGGTCGTACGGCGGTCCGCCGAACAGCGCGTTCTCGGTCTTCGCGATCTTCTCGAGGTCGGCGCGCATCTTGCCCTGCACCGCCGGCGTATACGCGTCGCCGGGCCAGATCGCGATGCGGATCCAGCGGCCATCCACCTGCACTGAATCGAGGCTGTATTTCCCGACGAACGTCTCGGCGTCGGCGAGCTCGTGGTAGGTCGGCGCGGTGTACGGGCCGCTGCCGGCGCCCTTCAGCGCCGTGGTCACCTGCCAGCCCGCCGGCAGCGTGAAGCGGACTTCCGCCGGGCGCTGCAGCTGCCCTTCCTCGTAGAGAAACAGGTTCGTGCCGAGGAACTGCCCGAAGTCGCCCGTGATGCGCGCGAGCGAGAGATCGATCGTGTCGGCCAGGTAGTCGAACTCGACAGTCACACGGTCGCTCTTGCCCGTCGAGACGCGCCACGTGTCCTTGTCGAGCCGGTCCCAGAAGAGCGCTTGGCCCGCCGCGCTCTTGGCACCGAAGTGGCGCACGTACCGCGCGTAGTTCTGGATTTCGTAATTGCCGGGACTCCACGCGGGCAGCGACACGTACACCGTGTCTTTGCCGCGCGCGGGGAACTCGGCCGACACGTGGAACAGGTGGGCGGCGGGCGACGGAACGGACACCTCGTACTTGACCGGCGCTCCGGTTTGCGCGGCGAGCGGCACGGCGATGAAAAGGGAGAGCAGCTGGCGCACGAGCGACTCCAAGTGTGTGTGAAGATTGGTGATTACCCCGCGCAAAACCAAGCGGCCCAGACGGTTAGTCCGGGCCGCTCGGAACGCGTGGCCCTCAAACGGGCCCTTCAGGGTGTGACGCGCTCGCTCGCTTCCGCCACCATCGCGCGCAACTCCTTGCTGGGCTTGAAGACAGGAACAGGCCGCGCCGCGACTTCGACCGGGTCCCCGGTGCGCGGATTGCGGGCCATGCGCGTCTTGCGCTGACGGATCTTGAACGTGCCAAATCCACGAATTTCAATGTTATGCTGCTCGGCGAGCGCCGCTTTGACCGCATCGAGAAAGGAGTCGACAACGCGGGCGCAGTCCTTCTTGGAAATCAGGGGACCGGCGGTGCGTGCGATTTGTGCGGTGACTTTCTCGACTAGATCCGCCTTCGTCATCCATCCCCCTTGAAGGGCCCAAGGGCTGTCGCGACGAGGGGCCAACATACGGGCTTACCTATTGTGTGTCAAGAGCTTGGAGGAACTGCTGAAAGTGCCCTTGGGCGTCGTGCGGGCCGGGCGAGGCCTCGGGATGGTATTGGACTGCGAAAATCGGGTACTCCCGATGCTTCACGCCCTCGACTGTCCCGTCGTTGAGGTTAAGGTGCGTGACGTCGAGCGCCTTCGCGCCCGGGACCCCGGCGGTGTCGCCCCGCACCGCGAACCCGTGGTTCTGTGACGTGATAAGTACTTGTCCTGTAGCGAGATCGCGGACCGGGTGGTTGCCGCCCCGATGGCCGTACGGCAGCTTCACCGTGTCTCCTCCCAGCGCGAGTCCCAGCAACTGGTGTCCGAGGCAGATCCCGAAGATGGGAAGCGCGCCGTCGGCGAGGTCACGCAGTGTCCTGACGGCGTAGTCCACTGCGGCCGGGTCGCCCGGGCCGTTCGAGAGAAACAAGCCGTCGGGCTCGAGTTCGCGCACCCGCGCGGCGGGTGTGGCAGCGGGGACGACGGTCACGCGGCAGTCGTTCTGGAGGAACAGGCGCAGGATGTTGCGCTTCATCCCGTAGTCGTACGCGACGATGTGGTGGCGCGCAGCGGCGGGTCCCTCGCTGTACTCGCGGGCGATGGTCGCATGCGTCGCGAGGTCGAGTCCATCCATGGAGGGACTCGCGGCGAGGGCGGTGCGCACCGGGGCGTCGGGCGCGTCGCCCAGCGCCACCGCGCCGCGCATCGCCCCCTTGGAGCGAATGTGGCGCGTGAGCCGGCGGGTGTCGACGTCGGCGACGATCGGCACGCGCGCCGCCGCGAGCCAGTCGGCGAGCGCGCCGGTTGCCCGCCAGTTCGACGGCTTGACGGACAGCTCGCGCACCACGACGCCTGCGACCCGCGGGCGGTCGGATTCGATGTCGTCCGGGTTGATGCCGTAGTTGCCGATCATCGGCGCCGTCATCACGACAATCTGGCCGAGGTAGGAGGGATCGGTGAAGACCTCCTGGTAACCCGACAGATTGGTCGTGAAGACGACCTCGGCGTACGTGGGCTCGAACGGGATGGGCGCGGTTCCGGGGAACCAGGCTCCGTCCTCGAGCAGCACGTAGGCCGGACGCGGGTCAGCGATGGGGCGGCGGGCTCGGGTTGGAGGGGGGCTGCGCGCCCTGCGGCGACGCCGTCGTCGGCAGCGGGAGGGGCGTGGGCTGCACGGGTGCCGGCGTGGGGACGTTACCTTCGAGCACCGACCGGGGTGCCGCGCTGCGCGACGACATCACGGCGAGCAGCAGCGATACGAACAAGAAGATCCCGGCGCACCACCAGGTGATCTTCGTCAGCAGGGTCGTCGCCTGGCGGCCGCCCATGAACTGTTCCGTGCCGGCGCCGCCGCCGAGCGACGCCAGCCCCCCGCCCTGGCCCGCTTGCAGCAGGACCGCGGCCGCGAGGATCAGCGCGTCGGGGATGAGGATGCCGAAGAGCAGGAAGTTGTACATGCGGCGGGGATAATAGCTACGCGGCGCCCGTCTGCACAAGCTGACCCCACGTCTCGGGATCGAGCGACGCGCCGCCCACGAGCACACCGTCCAGCTCGGGCTCGGCGAGCAGCTCGGCGGCGTTCTTCAGGTTCACGCTGCCACCGTACAGCACGCGCGGGCGGTCCGCGCCGCGGGCCTGGAGCCAGGCGCGGACCTCGCGGTGCACCGTCGCGGCGTCCTGCGGGGTCGCGTTCTTCCCCGTCCCGATCGCCCAGACCGGCTCGTACGCGATCACGATGCGCGACAGGGCGCCCCCGTCCAGCTGGCTCAAGGCGCCCGACAGCTGCCGCGTGGCCACCGCCGTGGTGTGGCCCGCGTCCCGCTCGGCCAGCGTCTCTCCGATGCACAGCATCGGGAGGAGACCCGCCGCGAGCGCCGCCGCCACCTTGCGCCGGGTGTCGTCGTCCGTCTCCCCGAACACGTGGCGGCGTTCCGAGTGGCCCACGAGCGTCGCCTTCGCGCCGGCCTGCTGCACCAGCGGAGCGGACACGGCGCCGGTGAACGCCCCCTTCGGCTCCCAGTAGATGTCCTGGGCACCGACCAGCAGGTCGGCGCGCTCCCGCGCGGCCTGGGCGGCGGCTTCGAGAGAGACGGCGGGCGGGAAGAACCACACCTCGCGGTCGTCGCGCCGGTTGTAGCGCGCGCGGAACGTCTTGAAGTAGGCCCGCGCCTCCTCGGGCCCGAGATGCATTTTCCAGTTGGCTGCGAAGAGCAGCCGCCGCCCCCTCACGCGTCCTCGAGCGCCGTGACGCCGGGGAGTGGCTTTCCCTCGAGGAACTCGAGCGACGCCCCTCCGCCGGTCGAGACGTGGGTGAACTTGTCCTCGAGCCCGGCCACGGCGGCGGCCGAGTCTCCGCCGCCTACCACGGTGACTGCCCCGCGCTTCCCTGCTTCGACCAGCGCGTCGGCGACCGCCCGCGTGCCGGCGTCGAACGGCGGTGTCTCGAACACGCCCATCGGTCCGTTCCAGAAGACCGTCTTCGCCTTGACGATGCGCGCCCGGAAGTCGAGGCGGGTCGCCCCATCGATGTCGAAGATGGCGCAATCCGCGGGGACCCGATCGCTCGGCACCTCCCGCTGCTCGGCGGCGCGCGCGAGGCTCGGCGCTACGACGGCGCCGCGCGGCAGGATGAGCTTCGCGCCGGCCCGTGCGATGAGCGCCTTCGCGACGTCCTCTTTGTCCCGCTCCACGAGCGAGCCGCCGACCTGGAACCCGATCGCGAGCAAGAACGTGCTCGCCATCGCACCGCCGATCAGGATCTCGTCCACCCGCGGCAGCAACGCTTCAATTACGTCGATCTTCCCCGAGATCTTGGCGCCGCCGAGCACCGCGACGAACGGGCGTCCGGGGTGCTGGAGCGCGTCGCCCAGGTAGCGCAGCTCCTTCTCCATCAGGAAGCCCGCGACCGCCGGCTTGAGGAGCTGCGCCACCGCCGCGGTGGACGCGTGGGCGCGGTGAGCGGAGCCGAACGCGTCGTCCACGTAGAAGTCGCCCAGCGCCGCGAGCGTCGCCGCGAGCCGGGCGTCGTTCGCCTCCTCGCCCGGCCAGAAGCGGGTGTTCTCGACCAGGGCCACGCCGCCGCGTGGCAACTGCCGTGTCGCGGCGGCGCCGCTCGCGGGATCGGGGATGAACTCCACCGGCGTGCCGAGGATGCGCTCGACGTCGCGCACGATCTGCCGCAGCGAGAGCGTGGGATCCGGCCCTTTGGGGCGGCCCAGGTGGGACAGCAGGATGACGCGCGCGCCCTTGTCGCGCAGGTACTTGATGGTGGGCAACGCGGCGCGGATGCGCGTCTCGTCGGTGACGTGGCCGTCCTTCAGGGGGACGTTGAAATCCACCCGGACGAGTGCGCGCCTGCCGTCCAACGCCTCGGGCGGCAAGTCACGCAGGCTGCGCTTGGTCACTTGCCGGCGATGTACGCGAGCAGGTCGACGCAGCGGGCGGAGTAGCCCATCTCGTTATCGTACCAGGACGACAGGTGGACGAACGTGCCGTCGATCACGGCCGTCGATAGGGCGTCGACGACGCTCGAGCAGAGATTCCCGACGTAGTCCACCGACACGAGCGGCTCTTCGCTCACGTCGAGGATCCCTTTCAGGCTCGAGCACGCCGCCTGTTTGAAGGCGCCGTTCACCTCGTCAACCGTCGTCCTCCGCTCCACCTCCGCCGCAAGCTCGACGATCGACACGTCGGGCGTCGGGACCCGCAGGGAGATGCCGTCGATCTTCCCCTTCACCTCCGGGATGACGAGGCTCGTCGCTTTCGCGGCGCCGGTGGTGGTCGGGATGATGCTCAGTCCCGCCGCGCGGGCGCGCCGCAGGTCTTTGTGCGGCAGGTCGAGCACCTGCTGGTCGTTGGTGTAGCTGTGCACCGTGGTCATGAAGCCGTGTTTGAAGCCCCAGGTGTCGAGCACGACTTTCACCATCGGCACGAGACAGTTGGTGGTGCACGACGCGTTCGAGATGACGTGATGCTTCGCCGGGTCGTACTTCTGGTGGTTCACGCCCATGACGATCGTGATGTCCTCGTCTTTGGCCGGCGCGGAGATCACGACCTTCTTCGCGCCGGCGGCGAGATGCTTCGCGGCGTCCGCGCGCTGCGTGAATCGGCCCGTGCTCTCGAGCACGAGCTCCACGCCCAGCGCCTTCCAGGGCAGCTGCTCGGGCTCCCTGATCGCCGACACCTTGATCGGCCGGCCGTTCACGACCAGCGTGTCGCCTTGCGCCTCGACGCTCCCGGGGAAGCGCCGGTGCACCGAATCGTACTTGAGGAGGTGCGCGAGCGTTTTGGTGTCGGTGATGTCGTTCACCGCCACGACCTCGAGGGCCTCCTGCTTGAGCAGCGCCGCCGCCCGCAGCACGTTGCGCCCGATCCGTCCGAACCCGTTGATCCCCACACGCACGGCCATCGCTCTTCCCTCAGGTGAAATCCGGCACCACTGCCCGCCCGAACGTCACGGCCAGCACGGTGCGCGCGCCGGCTTGCTCGAGCGCCCGCGCTGCCTCGGCGAGCGTCGCGCCGGTGGTGAAGACGTCATCGACCAACACCAATGCGGAATTCGGAATGCGGAATGCGGAATCGAGGGTGGCGGGTTCATTCCGCATTCCACATTCCGCATTCCGCACTTCGAAGGCTCCCGCCACATTCGCCAGGCGCGCCTCCGGTGTCAACGCCGTTTGCGTGGCCGTCTCCCGGGCGCGGACGAGCAGCGGCACCACGGGACGACGCCACCACCGCCCGAGCGCGCGCGCCAGCCGCTCGCTTTGGTTGTAGCCGCGCTCCCGCTCGCGCGCGGGCCCGAGGGGGATGGGGACGAGCCACGCGGCCTCGCGCCGGGGGAGGACGAGGCGGTGCATCACCGCGGCGAGGTCGTCGGCGATGCGCGGCAGGCCACCGTATTTCAGGGCGTGCACCGCAGCGCGGGCGGCGGCGTCGAGCCAGACCGCCGAGCGGGCCACGCGGAACGCCGCGGGCCAGTCGGCGCACAACCGGCACGCGCCGAAATGCGGCTCTGGCTGCCCGCAGCGCTCGCACCACGGCCGCCGCACGGGGCGCCAGCGATGCCGGCACACGTCGCACACCAGCTGCCGGGAGTCGGGAAAGGAAAGGAGCGCGCGGCAGAGGAGGCACTCGGCCGGCAGGAGCAGCTGCTCGAGCGCCTCACGCACCGAGCGCGCGGTTCACGGCGGCCCGCATCACCTCGACGGGCGCCGCGTGGCCCGGGAAGAACCGGCCGAACGCGGCCGCCCCCTGCCGCACCAGCACCTCGCGGCCGTCCTGCGCCCGCACCCCCGCCGCGCGCAACAGCCGCACCCAGGGGGTGCCCCCGGGAGCGTAGACGAGGTCGAGCGCCGCACCGAGCCGACGCGTGCGGTCGGGGTCGAAGGGCAAGGGATCCTTCTTCTGCAAGCCCAAGGGAGTGGCGTTGATGGCGACGTCGGGCTCGAGCGCCCCGCGCGCGGGCTCCGCTTGGGCGCCGCGGCTCCGCGCCCAGTCGGCGAACGCGCGTGCGCGCCCGGCGTCACGCGACAGCACGTGCAGCTCGGCCTTCACCTCGGCGGCGGCGACCGCGACCGCCCGGGCCGCGCCCCCCGTGCCCACCACCAGCCAGCGACCGCCGCCGCCCCCCCGGCGCCCCCCGCCGTCCACGCCGAGTTGCCGGAGGCACGCGAGAATCCCGGCGACGTCGGTGTTGTCGCCCACGAGCGCGCCGTGCTCCGTCCAGAAAGTATTGCACGCCCCGACGCGCTCGCAGAGATCCGTTTTCCGCGCAACACATCGTTCCGCCGCCTCTTTGTGCGGCACCGTCACATTCCCTGCCCCGCCGACGGCCGCGAGCGCCCCGAACAGCGCCGGCAGCGCCGAGGCCGGAGCGCGCAGCGCCACGTACACCGCGTCCAAACCGAGGGCGCGGATCGCGGCGTTCTGCATGAGAGGGGACAGCGAATGGGCGACCGGGTCCCCGATCACTGCCAACAACCGCGTGTCAGCGCTGACTTCCACTCGCGAACTCTTTGACGATCCGCTCCACCGCCGTCTGGATCAGGGCCTCGAGTTCGGAGCAGGTATCGCGATACACGTCGAGGTCGCCGCCGAAGGGGTCGCTCACCTCGGCGGCGTCACCCTCGCGCCCGGCGTACTCACCGAGCACGAAGACATGCCCTTCGCCGCCGAGCTCGTCTACGCGGGCGCGGTGATGCCGGGCCATGGTGAGGATGAGGTCCGCTTCCTCGACCAGCTCGCGCGTGAGCAGGCGCGCGCGGTGTGCCGACAGGTCGAGCCCGCGCTCCAGGCCCACGAGGTAGGCCCCCTCCGACACGGGGGCGCCGTCCCAGGCACCGGTCCCGGCGGAGGACGCGTCGATCCCCTCGATCCCGCGCTCGGCCAGGGCGCGCTGCAGCAGCGCCGCCGCGAGCGGGCTGCGGCAGATGTTGCCGGTGCAGACCAGCAGGATCTGTTTCGTGCTCGTCACCTCGGTCATGGCGCGAGGCTCCCCGCGGCGCGTCGCAGCTCCGCAAGCGTGATCGCGCCTTCGCGGATCAGGCGAGGCGTGGGCAGCGTGCAGTCAACCACCGTCGAAGGAGGCGAGTTCCCCAGCACACCGCCGTCCAGCACCAGCAGCGTTCCGGCTTCGACGGCGGGCGCGAAGTCACGCGCGATCGCCTCGGCCCCGGGGGCGGGCGGGCTCCCCGGCAAGTTAGCCGATGTGGACGTCACCGGCTCCCCCAGGGCGCCCACCAGCCGCGCCATGCCGCGGTGCGATGTCCACCGCACGGCGATGCCGCCCTCCGGTCCCCGCAGCAGATCGGGCAGGCGGCCGCTCCCGCCGGGCAGCACCAGCGTGAGCGGACCCGGCCAAAACGCCCGCGCCAGCGCGCTCGCCGACGCGGTGAACGCGAGTCCCTGCGCCTCGGCCATCTCCCCGTCGGCGACGAGTAGCAGGAACGGCTTGTCGGGACGCCGCCCCTTGAGTCGCGCCAGCGCCTGCACCTCGGGGAGCCGAGCCCGCGACCCCAGGCCGTAGACGGTTTCGGTTGGGTACGCGATCAGCCCGCCCGCCGACAGGTGAGCTACCGTCCGCGCGAGGGCGGCGGCGACGTCCTGATCGGTCCGGAACGGGAGGGAGGCGGAGGCGGGCTTCACCGCAGCTCACGCGCCAGCGCCTCGGCGAATCGGAAGTCGTCCGCCGTCGTCACCTTGAGGTTGTAGGAAGAGTCGGGGACGACCTCGACCGGGAGTCCGGCGCGCTCGCACAGCGCCGCATCGTCAGTCGACGCGTCGCCGTTCGTGAGCTGGCGGTACGCCTGCTCGATCATATTCCGCGGGAAGCCCTGGGGAGTCTGCGCGCGCCACAGACGTTCCCTCGAGACGGTTTTCGTGATACGGTTTCCCGTGACGACTTCTTTCACGGTGTCGTGCAGCGGCACCGCCGCCACCGCGCCCACGCCGGCACGCGCCTTCGCGATCACGGCGTCGATGATCTCGCGGCTCACGAACGGTCGCGCGCCGTCATGGACCAGCACGACGCCGGCCCCCTCGGGCAGGGCGCGCAGGCCGGCGTGCACCGACTGCGGCCGGGTGGCGCCCCCGGCGACGAGCGTCAAGCGCTCACTCACCAGCTTGCCGAGCCACTCCGGGGGCTTGGCTTCGAACCCGGCGGGCAGCGCGATGACCACGCGGCCGACGGCGGGGTGGGACGCGAACGGCCGGAGCGCGCGCAGCAGCATCGGGACACCGAGGATCGGGCGGAACTGCTTCGGCTCTCCCGGTCCGGCGCGCACGCCCGCGCCCGCCGCCACGATGACGACACCGACGTCAGGCCGCGAGCCGCTGAGCGAGCTCACCGATCCCGTCCATCCCGACGACCTCGAGGCCGGTCACGCCGAGGCGCGAGCGCGTGGACAGGAAGGCGCGCCGGAACCCCTGGCGCGCCGCCTCGCCGAGCCGCCGCTCCACGCCCGCGACGGGGCGGATCTCCCCGCCGAGCCCGACCTCGCCCAGAAACACCGCGTCCGCGGGGAGGGGTCGGTCGTGCACGCTCGAGACGAGCGCCGCGATCACCGCGAGGTCGGTGGACGGCTCGAGCAGCCGCACGCCGCCGGTCACGTTCACGAACACGTCGAGCTGGCCGAACGGCAGTCCGCCGCGGCGCTCGAGGACGGCGAGCAGCACGGCGAGCCGGCGGTGGTCGAGCCCGGTCGCGACGCGCTGCGGTGTGCCGAAGCCGCTCTTCGAGGCGAGGGCCTGGATCTCGACCAGCAGCGGCCGGGTCCCCTCCATCAGCGCCGTGACGGCGGAGCCCGAGACTCCCGTGGTGCGCCCCGCGAGGAAGGCCGCGGCGGGGTCGGCTACGGGCTCGAGCCCCGCGCCAGTCATCTCGAAGACGCCGATCTCGTCCACCGAGCCGAACCGGTTCTTCACCGCTCGGAGGATGCGGTGGTCGAGCGTGCTCTCGCCCTCGAAGTAGAGCACCGTGTCCACGATGTGCTCGAGCGTCTTGGGACCGGCGATGCCGCCGCCCTTGGTGACGTGCCCGACGAGCAGCACCGCCGGGCCCGCGTCCTTGGCGAGGCGCATCAGCCGCGCCGCGCATTCGCGCACCTGCCCCACGTTTCCGGGCGCGCCCTCGAGCTCGTCGGTGTACGTGGTCTGGATCGAATCGACGAACACGACGCGCGCGGCCAGCTTGCGGGCGTGATGCTCGATGGCCTCGAGCCGCGTTTCGCCGAGCACGTGCACCGCGCCCGCATCCACCGTCAGGCGGTCGGCCCGTAGCCGGATCTGGTCGGCGGACTCCTCACCCGAGACGTACAGCGTCGCGATGCCGGCCTGCTCGAGCCGGGCGGCGCACTGCAACAGCAGCGTGGATTTCCCGATACCGGGCTCGCCTCCCACCAACACCACGGACCCCGGTACGATTCCGCCACCCAATACGAAGTCGAACTCGCGGAGGCCTGTCTGCCACCGCTCCGGCGCCGTCCCACCCAAGTCGGATAGCCGGATAGGCGGATAGCCGGACGCCTCTATCCGCCTATCCGCCTGTCCGCCTGACCGCCCCACCGGCTCTTCCACGAGGGCATTCCACGCCCCACAGCTTTCACAGCGACCGCCCCACTTCGGCTGCTCGGCGCCGCATTCGGTGCAGCGGAACACGGAGCGCGGTCCCCCCCCACCCTTACCCACGGCTGGCCTCGGGGGGTGCTTCGCGCGGCGAGTAGTTGTCGAAGCGGGTGTATTCCTTCTTGAACACAAGCTTCACGGTACCGGTGGGGCCGTTGCGCTGTTTCCCCACGATCAATTCCGCCAGCCCCTCGATGCTCTCGTTGGTTTTGAGATCCACCGGGCCGTCGTAGAATTCCTGCCGGTAAATGAAGCAGACGACGTCCGCATCCTGCTCGATCGCTCCTGACTCGCGCAGGTCCGAGAGCTGCGGGCGCCGATGCTCGCCCCCGCGCTGCTCGGGCGCGCGCGACAGCTGCGACAGCGCCACCACGGGAACGTCGAGCTCCTTCGCCAGCGCCTTGAGGGAGCGTGAGATGAACGAGATCTCCTGCTGGCGGCTCTCGGAGTCGGTGGGGCCCTGCATCATCTGCAGGTAGTCCACCACGACGACGCGGACGTCGTGCTCCGCTTTCAGTCGCCGTGCCTTGGAGCGCATGGCGAGCGGCGTGAGCATCGCCGAGTCGTCGATCCAGATGGGCGCGGTGCCGAGCAGGCCCGCGGCGCGCGCCAGCTTGGGGTAATCGTCGTCCCGCAGCAGGCCCCGGCGCAGCCGCTGCGCGTCGACCAGGCCCTCCGAGCAGAGCAGGCGCTGCACCAGCTGCTCCTTGGACATTTCCAGCGAGAAGATCGCGACCCCGACGTTCTGCTCGATCGCGGCGTGCTGCACGATGTTGAGCGCGAGCGCCGTCTTCCCCATCGAAGGCCGCGCGGCTACGATCACGAGGTCGCCGCGCTGCAAGCCTGCCGTGAGCCGGTCCAGATCCGTGAAGCCCGTCGCCACGCCGGTGAGGGCGCCCTGGCTCGTGTGCAGCTGCTCGATCCGCTCCATCGTCGGCCAGATGAGTTCCTTCAGGCGCACGAATTCCTCGGAGCGGCGGAGCTGGGCGACCTGGAAGACGCGGTGTTCGGCGTTGTCGAGCACCTCGGCCGAGGCGACGCGGCCGTCGTACGCGTCCTGGATGATGGAGGTGGCGGCCTCGATGAGCCGCCGCAGCACCGCCTTGTCGCGGACGATCCGCGCGTGATACTCGATGTTCGCCGCCGTGGGGACGACGTCGATCAGCGCGCCGAGATACTCCATCCCGCCGGCGCGATCCAGGTCGCCGCGCCGCACCAGCTCGTCCCGCAGCGTGACGGGGTCGATCACGTCGCCGCGCTCCGTCAGCGCGATCATCGCACGGAACAGCTGCCGGTGTCCCTCGCGATAAAACATCGAGTCATCAAGGATTTCCGCGGCCTTCAGGGCCGCGTCCTGGTCGAGCAACATGGCGCCGAGCACCGCCTGCTCCGCCTCGTTGCTCCACGGCGCCTGGCGGCCGGCGAACTCGGGGGAACGGTCAGGCGATGAGACGGCGGGCGATGCGGACGTCATCCCAGGTCGGCTTCTTCCAGTTGGGGTTCCGGAGCAGGGCGGCCGGATGGTACGTAACGATAACCGGGATACCCCGGAACCGGTGCACTTGGTTGCGGAGGGCACCCAGCGACTGCTTCGTATTGAGGAGCGTCTGCGCCGCGGTCCCGCCCATCGCGAGGATCACCTGCGGCTTCAAGAGCTCGATCTGGTGGAACAGGTATGGCACGCACGCCGCGATTTCGTCGAATTGCGGCAGGCGGTTCTCGGGCGGGCGGCACTTCACCACGTTGCAGATGAACACCCGCTCGCGCGGCAGGTCGATCGCGGCGAGGATCTTGGTGAGCAGCTCGCCCGCTGGCCCCACGAACGGCCGCCCGGTCTCGTCTTCCACCCGCCCCGGCCCTTCGCCCACGACCACCAGGCGCGCGTCCGGCGGGCCTTCGCCGGGCACCGCGTGCCGCCGCCCCTCGCACAGGCGACACTTGGTGCAGGTGGCGACGAGCTGCGCGATCGCCTCGAGCGAAACCGCCTGCGCGATGGGGTCGGTCGAGAAAAGATCGCCGCTCGGGGGGTCGTAGGAGACGCCAGCCGGCGGGAGTGCGTTCGCGGCTGATGCCAGGGTCCTCCCCGGGCTTGCGCCCGGGGTCAGTGGGCTTGCGCCCGGGGTCAGTCCGGCTGAGCTGCCTGGGGGAGTGACCGACCCCGGGCGCGAGCCCGGGGTCGAGCCGGCGGCGGGGCCGACCGACAGGATGACAGTGTTGCCGCCCAGCAGCCGCTGCTGTTCCAGGAATTCCCGCGCCAGGGTTCGCCCGTCGCTCACGTCAGCGCTTGCTCCACCGCGTCGAGGATCTTGTCCGCCACGTCACGCTTCGGCAGCAGCGGCAGCTCGATGGGCTCGCCGTTCCGCCGGAGGATGGTGACGCGATTCGTGGCTACTTCGAATCCCGCGCCGGGCTCGAGCGCGTCGTTCAAGATGATGGCGTCTAGAGCCTTCGCGCGCAACTTCTCGCGCGCCCGGGCCAGGCCATCGCTCCCCGCCTCGAGCGCGAACCCCACGACGACGCACTGCTTCGGCCGCTTGAGCGAGGCGAGGATGTCGGGCGTGGCCTCGAGCTCGACCGTGAACCTGCCGTCCGCCCGGGGCCGTTTCGCGGGGTCCGGCTGCGTGGGACGATAGTCCGCGGGGGCGGCGGCCATGAGGAGCAGATCGGCCCGCTTCACGAGGGTCGCAACGGCGCGCTGCAACTCGTTCGTCGTCTCGACGCGGTGGGTCGTGACGCCCGTCGGCAGAGGCAGCTCCGTCGGGCCGGAGACCAGGATCACCTCGGCTCCGCGTTCGTATGCCGCCTCCGCGAGCGCGTAACCCATCCGGCCGCTCGACCGGTTCGTCACCACCCGCACGGGGTCGAGGTGCTCGCGGGTCGGGCCCGCCGTGACCACCACCGTCTTCCCCTGCCACGGGGCGCGGGCGAGGAGCAGGCGCGCCGCCGCGGCGAAGATCGCGGCCGGCTCGCTCATCCGGCCGGGCCGCTCGCTCGGGCCTTCCGCGAGCGGACCGATCTCCGGGCCCACGAACTGCCAGCCGCGCTCGGCGAGCGTCTTGACGTTGGCGCGCGTCGCCGGGTGGGCGTACATCGCGTCGTTCATGGCGGGGGCGACGAGCACGGGCCCGGTGCGCACCAGCAGCAGCGTGGTCAGCAGGTCGTCGGCGAGACCCATCGCGGCGCGCGCCAGCACGTTCGCCGTCGCCGGCGCGACGATCACGAGATCGGGCTCCTTGGCGAGCCCGATGTGCGCGAGCGCCCGGTCCCGCTGCCACAGCGACGTCAGGACCGGGCGCCCGGTGAGCGCCTCGAAGGTGACCGGCCGCACGAACGCGGCGGCGGACGCGGTCAGCACCACATCCACCTCCGCCCCGTCCTCGCTGAGGCGCCGGGCGAGCGTGCAGCTCTTGTAGCACGCGATTCCGCCCGACACGCCGAGGACGACGCGGCGGCCGGCGAACGCCATCAGCCTTCCTGGCGCCGCCGCCGGACCAGCTTATAGGTGAGCCGGCCCCGCACCAGCTCGTCCAGCGCTCGCGTCGTCAGCTTCTCCTCGAAGTCCACCGAGCGGTCGCGCGGGAACTCGTTCACGAAACGGGCGAATTTGGCCGCCACGAGCACACCCATGTACTTGTTCTGGGTCTGCGTGGCGACTTCGCTCGGCGTCACAATACGCATTCGTGTCTCCTCTTAGGTGCCGTGCCGGAGGCGATCGGCCTCCCGCACCAGCTCATCCACCAGTTGAGCGACCCGTTCGGCGCGCGGCCGGTGTGGCCGCGCGCCGTCCTCGTCGATGATCTGTGAAACCTCGTCCACCGCCCGCGACAGGTCGTCGTTGATGACGATGTGGCGCCAGCTCAACGACTGCCGTACCTCCGCGATGGCCTGCTCGAGCCGCCGACCAAGCGCTTCCGGAGACTCGGTCCCCCGACCGAGCAGTCGCTCCTTCCAGGCTGCGGCGCTGGGCGGCAGGATGAAGATGCTGAGCGACTGCGGCGGCGGGTACCGCTCCCGCACCTGCGCGGCTCCCTGGACCTCGATATCCAGCACGACGTGCTTGCCGGCCTTGAGCACCCGATCCACTTCGCTCTGCAACGTCCCGTACCACTCACCAGCATACTCGGCCCACTCCACGAACTCGCCGGCCGCCCGTCGTCGGGCGAATTCATCACGGGTCAGAAAGTGATACGCCACGCCGTCCTGCTCATCCGACCGTGGCCGACGCGTCGTCGCGGACACCGAGTATCCCACGTCGGGGCGTCGCGCCAGGAGCTGTTTCGCGATCGTCGTCTTCCCGCCGCCCGACGGGGCCGACAGGACGACGATCCGCGGCGTCACTCGAGATTCTCGAGCTGCTCCCGGAACTTCTCGAGCTCGCCTTTCATCGCGATCACCGTCTGTGTGATCGCGACGTCGTTAGCCTTCGAGCCGATCGTGTTCACCTCGCGCAGCAGCTCTTGCCCGAGGAAGCCGAGCTGCTTCCCCACCGCCTCGTCCTTCTCGAGCGCGGCGCGGCACGCCGCAAGGTGAGTGCGCAGCCGCACCAGCTCCTCCGTCACGTCCACGCGGTCGGCCAGGAGCGCGATCTCGAGGGCGAGCCGCTGCTCATCGACCTGCACCCCCGCCGCCAGCTCCGCCACAGCCTTCCTGAGGCGCGCGAGCTCGGCGGTGAGCCGCTCCGGTGCCCGCTGCTCGATCGCCCGGGCGCCTGCGTCGAGCCCGTCGAGCCGCGCGGCGAGCTCCGCTGCGAGCGCGCGTCCCTCGCGTGCGCGCATCGCCAGCACGTCCTGCGCCGCCCGCTCCACGATCGGCTCGACATCGCTCCAGGCCACGGCTCCCGCCCCGTCGCTCTGCTCGTTCAGCACGTCCGGCTGCCGCGCGACGAACGCGAGATCCAGGTCCCCCTTGAGCTTGAGCCGCTTCTTGAGCTCCTTTGCCGCCGCTACCACCTGGCGCGCGCGGACGAAGTCCACCTTGACCCCGGCCTCCCCCGCCGGGGGCTGGAGCCAGCGGGCCGACACGGCGACGTGGCCCCGATCGAGCAGCTGGCGCAGCCGCTCGCGCAGCGTCCCCTCGATCCCGCCGAGCTCGAACGGCAGCTTGAACTGCGGGTTGTAGTAGCGATGGTTCACGGTGCGGATCTCGATCGAGAGCCGCCCGCCCTGCACCTCACCTTCGGCCGAGCCGAACCCCGTCATGCTTCGCGGCACAAACTTTAACTTTAGCTAGCGAAATGACTTAGGTCAACGGGCCCGCCCGGGCGATCCACGGTGTCCGGCTCAGTTCGTGAACGCCCACCGGACGCCGTAGAACTGGTAGCGCCGAGGGTAATTGAGCCCGGGCACGTAGCTGCCGCGGAACAGCGTCGCATTGCGTTGGATCCAGAAGATTGTGACCCCGGCGATCTGCATCTCGACGTTCACCTCCCCGAAGCTCGCTCCGGGAAGGACGAGCTCAGCTCCGGCGCTGTCGAGCCCGGCGGTGCCGCGGCTCCATGACTCCATCGCCAGCTCACCCCGCAGGGCGAACACGCCGCTCCGGTACACGCGCCAGAACTTCGAGTAGAAGGTGAGCGAGACACGCGCGTGCAGCGGCGGCTCGAAGTCCTGTCCCGTCTCGACGAGGGGGTCGAAGTACCACCCGGCGAGGTGCAGTCCGGGGAGCAGCTGCACGGCGCCGTGCAGGGTGACGTAGCGGGCGTGCTGCGCGAAACCCAGCGCCCCGATCGGGCTCAGGCCCGCGGCGCGGCCGATCGGGGTGAAGGGGTCGCGACTGGCCCCGCCCAACTCGAGGTTGATCCACCTGCGGTCCCACCGCACGCCGCCCGAGAGGTCCATGGTGCGCTGCCCCAAGTCCGTGGAGTCGACCGGCGCCTGGAGGTCGTGCGCCCAGGCGACGTCGCCGTGCAGCGAGAAGCCGAGGGGCAGCGTGAGCCCCGCCGCGAGATGGGCGCGGTCACCGTTGCGCCCGCGGCTGTAGGCCGCGTGTCGGGCGTCCCCGGCGAGCGTGAAGCCGGGCAGGGGCGTCCAGGCGGCGTTGCCCTCGAGCTGCCAGCGCCGGGCCTCGTCCTGGGTGCGCAGCGCGAGCCCGAGGTCCCCCCTCGGCCACCGCTCGCTCACCTCGATCGCCCCCTGCGATAGCGACCGGTGGACCACCGCGGTGTCACCAGTCGCGGATGCCGTCGCGAAGGTCAGCTGCGCGCGCGGGCCGAGCCCGTCGTCGCGCGCGGCGACGAACATCCGCAGGATTCCATCGCGGCGCCGGGACTTGAAGTCGTCCGTCAAGCCCGCGACGGCCGACGCGGCGCGATGCCAGCTCGACGAGAGCAGCTGGTACGACACGCCCAGCCTGGGGCTCGGCAGGTACTCGGCCTTGAGCCACAGGTCGACGCTCGAGAACGCCGTGCTGGAGGTGCTTCCGATCCCGTCGTTGTTGTTGTAGTCCGCCACGAGCGACAGGCCCATTCCGGAGCGCCAGCGCTGCAGGAAAGCGCCGCGATAGTTCGCGGTGCTCACGTCGCCCGTGGCAACCCCGACCAGAGACGCGGTTTCGGTCGACCGCTGGCGCCTGGTGACCAGGTACACCCGCAGCATCGCCGGGAGCACGATCACGTCCACCCGCTCGAGCGGCGCCAGCGAGATGCGCGCGGGATCGAGAAACACCGAGTCGCGTCCGATCGGCAGGTACGGGACGCCGTCCCAGTAGACCTCGAGCCCCGCCGCTCCGCGGGCGCCGTACAGCACGATCTCGGCCTGGCCGTAGATCCCGCCCCGGGCCACGTACACCCCGGGGATATGGGCGAGCAGGTCGGAGAGCGTCTGGATGCTCGAGAACGCGAACGAGTCGGCGGTGAAGCGATAGCGTGAGCCGCGCGGCAGCGGGCCCTGGGGCGTCGGCTCGGCGAACGTGGGGAGGTACGCGGGCGTCGTGTCGCGCGCTGCCCGCGACGTGTCCCTGCTCGCGGTGGTATCGCGCGCGGTGGTGTCGACCTGAGCGGCCGCCGGCCTTCCCCCCGCTCCTCCGGCGAGCACCAGCAGCGCGGCGGCCCAGAGAAGCCCGCGCGTCACGCTCCCGCGCGCTTGAGGATGAATTCGGTGAAGAGGCGGACCCCGACCGCCGTCGGGCCCTTGGTCTGGTGGGGACCCTCGCCGTCGGTGTACGCCGTGCCGGCGATGTCGAGGTGGACCCACGGGTAGCCGTTCACGAACTCGCGCAGGAACCACCCCCCTGCGATGGTGCCGGCGCCGCGGCCGCCCGAATTCTTGACGTCGGCGATGTCCGACTTGAGCAGGTCGCGATAGTCGTCCCACAGGGGCAGCGGCCAGCAGCGCTCGCCGGCGCGCTCGCCTGCCTCGCGTACTTCGTCCACCAGCACGTCGTCGTTCCCCATCGCTCCGATCGCGACGTGGCCGAGGGCGACCACGACGGCGCCGGTGAGCGTGGCGATGTCGAGCACCGCCGCCGGCTTGAAGCGCCGCACGTACGACAACGCGTCGCATAGGATGAGGCGGCCTTCGGCGTCGGTGTTGATGATCTCGATCGTCTTGCCGAAGTGGCTCCTGACGACGTCGCCCGGCTTCACGGCGCTGCCGGACGGCAGGTTCTCGGTCGAAGGAATGAGGCCCACGACGTTGAGGCGCGGCTTGAGCCGCCCCACGGCGTCGAAGGTGCCGAGCACCGCGGCGGCGCCGGACATGTCGAACTTCATGTCCTCCATGTTCTGGGCCGGCTTGATGGAAATGCCGCCCGAGTCGAACGTGACGCCCTTCCCCACGAGCGCGATGGGTGCCGCCTCGCCCGCGCCCCGATAGTCGAGCACGATGAACCGCGGCTCCTGCTGCGTTCCCTGTGCTACCGCGAGCAGCGCGCCCATCCCTTCTTTCTGCATCCCGGCCCGGTCCAGCACGGTGAGGGTGAAGCCGTACGCGTCGGCGAGCTGCTTCGCCCGCTCCGCGAGGTAGCTCGGCGTGCACACGTTTGCGGGTTGCATCTGGAGGTAGCGCGTCAGCCCGTGCCCCGCCGCGACCGCATCACCCACCTGCCTACCCGCGGCGACGTCCTTCGCCTCGCGCTGATCGCACACGATGGCAAGGGCCTCGAGCTCGGGCTTGGGCTCTTCGGGCGCCGCCTTGAGCTCGGTGAATGCCCACGCGCCCTGCGCGGCTCCCTCGACCACCACCTGCCCCAGGTCTCTGGCGGAGACGTTGTTCCGCGCTTCCTGCGCGAGCGCGAAGGCCACCTGCTTCGCCCCGAGGGCCCGCGCCCGCTTGCCGGCCACGGCGGCGGCGCGGCGCACGCTGCTCCGCGTCACTTCCCCCGGCTTGCCGACGCCGACGAGCAGCACGCGCTCGGCCTTGCCGGCGCCGCCATACAGCAGCGCGGTCTCGTCCCGTTTGCCCGTGAAGTCGCCGCTCGTGATGGCGCGCGCCACCACGCCGCCCGTCGCGCGGTCCAGCTCCGCGAGCGAGGCAGGCACCCCGGGCCCCTGCGCCAGGGCGACCGCGAGGAGCGGGGTTTCGACCTGGGCCAGCGGGGCCGTGACGACCGTGCTGGTCAGCTTAGACATGCCCGATTATGCACTCGGCGAAGGTGGAGGTCGAGACCTCGGTGGCGTCCGGCAGCAGGCGCGCCAGGTCGTACGTGACGCGCCGCGATTTGAGGGCGCCCTCGAGCCCACGCACGACGGCCGCCGCGACGTCCGTCCAGCCGAGCTCCTCGAACATCATGGCTCCGGAAAGGATCACGCTGCCGGGATTGACCTTGTCCAGCCCCGCGTACTTCGGTGCCGTGCCGTGCGTCGCTTCGTACACCGCGTAGCCGTCGCCCACGTTGCCGCCGGGGGCGAGCCCGAGCCCGCCGACCTGCGCGGCGGCGGCGTCGGAGAGCAGGTCGCCGTTCAGATTCGGCGCGGCGATGACGGAGTACTCGTCCGGCCGGAGCACGAGCTGCGCGAACATCGCATCGGTAATGCGATCCTTGATGACCACCCTGCCCTCGTCCCCCTTCCCCGTTTCGGCCTCGGGGACAGTGTGCGCCCCGAATCGCTCGCGTGCGATTTCGTATCCCCACTCCCGGAAGCCGCCCTCGGTGAACTTCATGATATTGCCCTTGTGGACGAGCGTCACGGAGCGGCGCCCGGCACGCAGGGCGTACTCGATCGCCTTGGCGACGAGCCGCTGGCTGCCGAACTTGGACATCGGCTTGATCCCGATAGCGCTTCCCGCGCGGATCTTGGCGCCGAACCGCTCGGTGAGAAAGCCGATCACCGCGTCGGCCTCCGGACTGCCGGCCCGATACTCGACGCCCGAATACACGTCTTCGATGTTCTCGCGGAAGATCACGACGTCGAGCTTGTGCGGCTCGCGCATCGGGCTGGGCACGCCCGGGAAGTAGCGCACGGGGCGGATGCAGGCGTAGAGGTCGAGCAGCTGGCGCAGGGCGACATTGAGGGAGCGGATTCCGCCGCCCACGGGGGTGGTGAGCGGGCCCTTGATGGCGACGCGGTGCTGGCGGATGGCCTCGAGGGTTGCGTCGGGCAGCCAGCTGCCGGTCTCTTTGAACGCCGTCTCCCCGGCCAGGATCTCGAGCCATTCGATCCGGCGCTTCCCCTGCGACGTCTTCTCGACGGCCGCGTCGAACACGCGCCGCGCTGCGCGCCAGATGTCCGGCCCGGTGCCGTCCCCTTCGATGAAGGGGATGATGGGCCGGTCGGGCACGATCCAGCGCCCGTCCCTCCACATGATGCGCTCACCCATCGTGCAGTGCTCCTCGGGGAATTTCCGGCGCAGCCGGCGGGTCTAGACGGTGCAGTCTACACGGCTCGGACGGGGTTGCGCCAGCCGAAACACCGCACCTACAATTGAGCTCATGCGACGCGTCTCGACTCTCGCCCTGTTGCTGCTCGCCGCCGCCTGCTGGCTCGCGGCAGGGCCGGGGGGCCAGACCATCCAGGCGTTGCTCGTCTGCCGTCACCACATGGCGCACCAGTCTCATGCGGGCCACCACCACGCCCCGGCCGACGCACCATGCTTCTGCGATCAGATGACGGGCGGCCTCGACCTCGCCGTGTCGCCGGCGGTCCCGACGCCGCTCCCGGCCGAGCCCGTGATCCGGGTGCCAGTCCCGGTACCGTCATCTGCGTCCCTCTTCCCGCTTCCCGCTTCCCCGGCCTTTCCCCCGGTCTCCCCTCCTCCGAACGGGCTCGCCTGAGCTGACCCGTTAAGCACTCACAACTCGGAGGAATCTCATGCGCAGTGCGCTCACGAGCGCGCTGCTCTGTGGCCTCGCCATCGGAGCCGCAGCGCAGGAGCGCCAGGTGACGTTCGAAGAGCCGCAGCCCGTTACCGTGACCGGGTTCGCGGTCGGCACGGCGGCGTATGACCGGTCGCAACGCTCGAACACCCTCACGGCCGGAAAGCTCGCCGTCAGCTTCTTCAAGCCGGCTGGGGACGCGTATTTCTTCGGGCAGTTGACTACCGCGTTGGAGAACAGCGAGCCGAGCACGGAGATCGATAATCTCATCGTCAGCTGGACGCCCCACACGGCGACCCAGTGGAGCCTCGCCTTCGGCCGCTTCGACGCGCCGATCGGGTTCGAGCGCGACGACGAGCCCCTCAACCTGATCGCCACGAACTCGTTCAACTTCGAGTTCGGCCGGCCGTCGAAGCTGACCGGGGCGATCCTCCGGCTTACGGCGTCACCGCGCTTCGAGCTCGCGGCCGCGGCTGCGGACGGGTGGGATGTGCCCGTTGACAACAACCGCGGGAAGACGGCGCTGCTGCGGGCCCAGTGGCTGCCCCTCGACCGGTTCACGGTCGGCGTCACGGGGCTGTACGGCCCCGAGCGCGATGCCAGCGACGCACACCAGCGCTCGCTCCTCTCGCCCGATCTGACCCTCGATCTCGGGCGCCTGATCGTCGGCGCCGAGCTGAACCTGGGGCGCGAGCGCGAGCCGGGCGGCGACCTCACGTGGGGCGGCGGCGCAGCGACCGTCTTCCTGCGGCTTGGCCGCTCGCTGGCGGTCGCGGGGCGCTACGATCACCTCTCCGACGCGGACGGCGTCGTCAGCGGCACGCCGCAGGTCCTCCGGTCCGTCACCATAGGACCGATGTGGTTCTACAGCCAGGCGCAGGAAGGCATTTTCTCGAACATCGAGCACACGCGGTTCCACCTCCCGCAGATCGCGCTGCGGGCGGCGCTGCGAATCGACTATTCGACGCAACCCTTCTTTCTTGCGAGCTCGAGCGGCGGGTTGGAGCGCACCGACACCCGCGGCGTGGTCGAGCTCGTCTACCTCTTCTAGGGGCGGGGAGGGAGGACCGATGATCTACGATCTGCGGCGCGCCGCCGGGGAGGTCAAGTGGCTCGTGACGTGCCTGCTCGCGACGTTCGGCATCGCCTACGGGTTCGGTGCCTGGATGGTGGGGCTGTACGCGGGCTTCACGCCCAAGTCGGTCGCCGCTACCTACGCCGAGCGGGAGATGTCGATGCGGATGCCGCCTGACACGACCTTGGTGCTGCATCATCCGGTGACACTGGGCGAGTTGGCCGCGGCGGATGAGCAGCACGTCGTGGATCGCAACCTGCTCGTTCAGGACACGCACGTGCACGTGCCCATGTACGGGGTCATCGCGGCGGCGCTGTCGCTTGTGGTGCTGGGGCTCGCCGTGCCCCGGTGGAGCGCGCTAGCGCTCATCACGCTGCTGTTCGCCGCCCCCTGGCTCGACTTCGCGGGAATGTGGCTCACCAAGCTCGCGTCGCCAGGCTACGCCGTCGTCACGCTGCTCGGTGGCTGGGCGATGGGCGCGGGCTATATGATCGTCACGGCGCTCGCCCTGTGGCAGATGTGGAAACCGGCGAAAGGAGTGGCAGTATGACGAAGTGGATCGCGGGCGCCGCAGTGGCGGCGGTGCTGCACATCACCCCGACGGTGGTGCTGGTGAAACGCCCCGACGCGGTGCGAGCGCTGCTCCCGGGCGCCGAGACGTTCTTCGCGGACGACATCCACCTGAGCGACGTCGACGCGCACCGCCTCCACGAAGCCGTCGACTGGAGCCCCGAGGACGGCGTCCTCACGTTTTACACCGGCAGCCAGGGTGCTCGGGTCGTCGGATCCCTCGTGTTCGTGCGGGTCGATACGCCGCACGGCCCCCTCGAGATCGCCGTCGGGTTCAAGCCGGGTGGAGCCGCGGCGGGCGTGGTCGTCACCAAGGCCACCGTGGAGACGAAGCCGTGGGTCCTCGAAGCGCTGCGGGCCGGGCTCACCGACGCCTATAAGGGACTCGCGCCCGGCGCCACGCCGGGCGGCGCGGCGGCGATCGCGTCCAGCGTTGCGGCGCTGCCACATTACATGGCCGAGCAGATAGACAAAGGAGTGGCCCGGGCCCTTGCGGCGTACGGCGCGTTCTACAATCATGTGCGCACGGCTTCGTAACGTTTTCGGGTGGGAGCGCGTCTAGATGGGCATGAGACGAGGGTACCTTGGAATTGCCGTAGCCGCCCTCGTGACGGTGGCGTGCCCGCAGGGCGACATCCTGATCGGGAACGGCGGGCTCGGGATCGGTAGTAGTGGTGGTTCGGGGAGCCACACGCTCGTCTTCACGGTGCAGCCTAGCAACGCCAACGTGGGGGACCCCATTCTGCCGCCGATTCAAGTCACCGTGCAGGACAGCCTCGGCAACCCCGATTCGAGCTTCACCGCCGCCGTCACCATCGCTACCGCGAGCAATCCTGTCGGCGGTAACCTGCACGGGACGACGAGCGTAACGCCCTTCAACGGGATCGCCCGGTTCGGGGACCTGAGCATCGACAAGGCGGGCTCGGGCTACACCCTGCGCGCGACCGCCCCCGGGGCCACCGCCGTCACCAGCACTTCGTTCAACATCACCACCGCGCCGTAGCCCGCGCCGTCACCCGGCGGCGAGATACGGCTCGTTCCATGCCACCTCGAAGAACCCATTGCAGCGGTGGCACCGCATGTTTTCCGGGTGTCCCTCCAGGGGGGCTCGGTCGCGGCAATTGGGGCACACGGCGTATTTCGGGCCCCAGGCGGTCGGGAAACGCGGGGCGTCCTTCGGGCTCGGCACGACGCTCCAGCGGAGCGCCGGCGCCGGGGCCAGCTG
>WNGL01000163.1_pt1 | contig 31815 bp, 33 predicted proteins | sample 5400591 | NCBI WGS metagenome assembly WNGL01 (sample SAMN13153377, study PRJNA577476) | soil metagenome | isolation source: 80 cm soil or saprolite under Garry oak tree replicate 1 | place: USA:California | collected 2016-06-15
CCGGCTACGGCGAAGCTAACCTGGGCCAAATCGTGCGGATACGGGGCGACGGGCGCAGCGTGCCGTGAAGCCGGGATGCCAAGCAGCCAGACGGTGGTTATGGCTGCTCCGATGAGGAGAATCAGGCCAGCCACGACGTTCCTGGAACTCATGGCTCGGCGCAAGACGCTCCACCCTTGATGGGCCGAATTGGCATACGGCTCGCCCGCAGTTCTCAACTTCGTCCAAGGCATTGCACGGTTCAATCGAGGCATGGTCCCCGCCCGAACTCAGCATACATTGGAAACGAGGTGGGTTACGCTGAAGCAGAGGCGTGGCACCCATTCCATCACGGCATGAAACCGGGGTTAACGGGCTTAATTGCGGCGAACGAACGCTTGGCACTTTATCTGCGTCTATGGAATGGGTGAAACTGTTAACCTTTAACAGGACAACGATCCAGCGGAAGGCCGGCCTCGCCGCAAGCGATCAGCCGGCAAACTGACCTATGGCAGAGTTTGTAATCAAGTTAGCCGATGAGCGTGGTCGCGTGCAGGAGCAGGTTCAGACGGCGGCTACCGCCGAGGAGCTGCGCGCGCGGTTTGCCCATGCCGGCTACCACGTGTTCTCCGTCCGTGCGCGGTCGGGCCTCGGCGGCCTGGCGCGTCGCAAGGTCAAGCTCGAGCCGTTCCTTATTTTCAATCAACAATTTCTGACACTGATTCGCGCTGGCCTGCCGATTCTCGGTTCCCTGCAGATGCTGACGAAGATCCAGAAGAATGCGGCATTTCGCAGCCAGCTTGACGACGTAACAAATCGCGTAAAAACCGGTGAAGCGCTGTCGACAGCTTTTGAATCGCAAACCGGCGTCCCGGTGATGTACACGACCACTCTGCTGGCGGGCGAGCGGTCAGGCAACTTGCTTGAAGTGCTGGAGAGGTATGTCAGCTTCCAGCGCATCTCGCTCACCTTCCGAAAAAAGTTGATGGCTTCGCTCATTTACCCGACCTTGTTGCTGACACTCGTTACCGGACTGTTGATCTTCATGTTCACGGTGGTAATTCCGCAGTTTGCGGAGTTGTATGACCAGATGGGCTCACAGCTGCCCGCCATGACGCTCGGGCTGCTCGCCTTTGGCAAATGGACGCAGCACAACATTGTTTGGATCGCGCTTACGTTGCTGATTGTCGGCGTCGGCGGCTATCGATTCTCGATGACCGAGAAGGGTCGTGATGTTGTCGACACGATTCGCGTGCGTGCGCCGCTCTTCGGTAAGATCTGGCTCAAGTATCAAGTGGCGCTGTTTTCGCGCACCCTGTCAACCCTGCTCACGGGCGGCTTGCCGCTGGTGCCTTCGCTCGAGACAGCCTCCCGTTCCATCTCTTCGCGCCGCGTATCGAATGCCGTGGTTGCGTCGATTACTTCTGTGCGAGAGGGCAAGAGTCTTGCCGATTCGCTGACTTCAACGGGCGTGTTTCCGGATTTATCGGCGGAGATGATTGCGGTCGGGGAGCAGACGGGCGCTCTGCCTCAGATGCTCAATTCCGTTGCGGAGTTTTTTGAGGAAGATGTGGCGACCGCTCTCACCGCTGCGCTGGCACTCATTGAACCGGCGATTCTGATTGTGATGGGCATCGTCGTGGTTTTCATTCTCATTTCGCTTTACCTGCCGATCTTCTCCCTCGGATCGGCTGCAGGAGGTCAGGGCTAATCCATTTATGGCAGATACTCCCGCAATGATTCCGGTAGCAGTTCCCGTGCTCAATGGCATGGACGAGCGCGCGCATGCAGAGGCGCTGGCTCTACGCTATCGCGCGGAATTCGTTGATCTTAAAAATTTCAGGATTCAGCACGATCTGTTGCGCACGGTGCCGGTCGAGCTGATGTTCCGTTATAACTTCGTGCCCATCGAGCAGCAGGCAGACGCGCTGGTGATCGCGGTGAGCGATCCTTCGCGGCTGATGGTGCTCGACGAGATCGCCGGCCTGCTTGGGCATCGCATTATTGCGCGCGTGGCCACCTTGTCGCAGATCACCGACCTGCTCAAGAAAACAGAGCAGTCGCAACGCGTGTTGGATGAAGCCAGTGAAGGACTCACCTTCGATGTGCTGACCGGCGAAGACAACAGCGATGAAAACATCTCGATCGAAAAGCTGACCAGCGATGAAGACATCAGCCCAATCATTCGCCTGGTGGATACGACGATTTTCACCGCGCTCGAACGGCGCGCCTCCGACATTCACATCGAGACTTACGACGACTCGCTGCACGTGAAGTACCGCATCGACGGCGTGTTGCAGGAAGCCATGGCGCCGATCGCTCGCGAGCACCACACCACCATTCTGAGCCGCATCAAGATCATGAGCGAGCTCGACATTGCCGAGCGCCGCGTGCCGCAGGATGGGCGTTTCCGGGTTAGATACAAGGGCAGGCTTATCGACTTCCGCGTGTCGATCATGCCGACCGTGCACGGCGAGAATGCTGTGCTTCGAGTGCTCGACAAGGAATCGATGAGCGAGAAGTTTCACCACCTCACGCTCGATGTGGTGGGTTTTGCCGATGAGGATTTGCGGCGGTTCCGGCGCTACATTCGCGAGCCTTACGGCATGGTGCTGGTGACGGGGCCGACGGGATCGGGAAAAACGACCACCCTCTATGCAGCCTTGAACGAGATCAAGAGCGACGAAGACAAGATCATCACGATTGAAGATCCTGTGGAATACCAGATTCGCGGAATCACGCAGATCCCCGTGAACGAGAAGAAAGGCCTGACATTTGCTCGCGGCCTGCGATCGATTCTGCGTCATGACCCGGACAAGATTCTGGTGGGCGAAATTCGCGATCAGGAGACCGCGCAGATCGCGATCAACTCCGCCCTCACCGGACACCTGGTATTTACCACGGTCCATGCCAACAACGTGGTTGACGTGCTGGGCCGCTTCTTGAATATGGGCGTGGAGGCTTACAACTTTGTTTCCGCTCTCAACTGCATTCTGGCCCAGCGGCTGGTTCGCACGGTGTGCGAGCACTGCGTACGGACGGTGAGCTATCCCGATGACGTGCTGGTGGCTAGCGGCATGGATCCGGCGGAGTGGCGCGGTTTCGCCTTTAAAGAAGGCGTCGGCTGTATTGAATGCGGAGGCACTGGTTACCGCGGACGTACCGCGATCCACGAGCTTTTGGACTTGACCGACCCGATCCGCGAGTTGATTCTTGAAAAGAAGCCTACTTCAGAGATTCGAAAGCTGGCACAACGCGAGGGAATGAGCTTTCTGCGCGAATCGGCGCTGGATCGTATACGCCGCGGATTGACAACGCTCAAGGAAATTAACAAAGTCACGTTCATTGAGGCATCAAGATAGTGAGTCCGATACTGAACCGGATGAAATCTGGCGCGAACAGCGGAGGCCGCCCGTCGGCGGCGATCGAGATTACTCCGGATGGAGTGCTCGCAGCCGCGCTGCCGGGAAGAAATGAGGCCCCGGCCTATTCCTTTGAGGCTTTGAGCCCGGGAACGCTGGTACCGGGCATCGCCGAGGCCAACATGCATCCGCCGGAAGCGGTGAGTTCAGCCATCCGCGCGGCACTCGGCAGCGTCGCTCCGCGCACTCGGTCTGTCACAATTGTGGTTCCCGACACGTCCGTCCGCGTCTTCGTGCTGGACTTCGATTCCCTTCCCGCCCGCGGAACGGAGGCCGTCCCGGTGTTGCGGTTCAGACTGCGGAAGATGGTTCCCTTCGACGTGGAGAACGCCGGCGTGAGCTACCAGATACTTACGCAGAACAAGACTGAATGCAGAGTGCTGGTTGCCGTTCTTCCCAACACCGTCCTTGAAGAGTACGAAGGAGCGGTGCGTGCGGCCGGATACGAGCCAGGCGCGGTGATGCCGTCAACGTTAGCGGCGCTTGCCGCGATGGATTTGCCGGAGCCGATACTGGCCGCCTGCCTGAGCCGCGCATCCATCACCACGTCTATCACCCGCGGCAACGACCTGCTGCTCTACCGAACCCTCGACCTGCCTGAAGATCCGAACGAGCGCCTCCTTGAAGTGCAGCGGAGTGTGGCTGTCGCCGCCGCGTATTATGAAGACAAGATTTCAGTGCTTCCAAGAGAGCTGTATTTTTCCGGCAACGGCCCAGCGACGGAATTTGAACACTGGTTTGGGCCTTCGGAACTGAAGATCCTGGACTTGGCGCCGCGCCCTGAGACAGGTGCGACGACAACGCTGGGCGAGCACAGTTTTGCCGGCATTACTGGAGCATTGGCAGGAGCAGCCTAGGGCCTGTTAACCCTTATAGGACGGCAGCGACGGGAGCGGATTTTTTCGAGATCAAGGAGTGAGGAGCGCAATGTACTTAACGTACCTAAGTGACGAGCGACGCAGAGATCGTGAAAATCCGCCCTGGCCCGAAGGGTTGCGGTGGAAATCGGGCCATACTTCGTTGTCGCCCTCGACCTTGGAGTCGCCAAAGCCTTCGGGCTCCGTCTCGTCTGGCCTGATTTTCCCACGCAACGCTGTCCGCCCTATAAGGGTTAACAGGCCCTAGCAATGCGCGTATCCATCAATCTCGCATCGCGGCCGTTCGCCGATATCGCACCGGCGCTGAAGAATCTGCGCATTGCGATGGGTGCGTTCGCGCTGGTCGCTATCGCGCTGGGACTGGGGCTGCGAGCTGTGCACGAGAAGGCGGAAGAGGCTCGAGCTCATGACCATTCACTGGACGGCAAGATCGCGCAGGTCAAGCTGGAGCGCCAAGGTTACGAAAACCTGATGCACCGGCCGGATAATGCCGGGACCCTCTTGCAGGCCGATAACCTGAATCAACTCTTTGACGAAAAGGGATTCTCCTGGACGCTCGCTATGGAGGACCTGGAAACCGTTTTACCGGGCGGCGTGCAGGTGACAACCATCGAGCCAACCCGCGGAAAAGACGGGCACATCACTCTCCGTCTACGCGTAATTGGACCCCGTGACCGCGCTGTCGAGCTGGTGCAGAATCTGGAACACTCCCGACGATTCCTGCTGCCGCGCATTGTGGGTGAAAACTCCGAGTCGAACGGAAGACCGGGCGAAGCCGTAGAGCCGGTGAGCGCCTCCAACCGCGTCGATTTCGATGTACTTGCCGAATACAATCCGGCAAAACCCGGCGAGCGCAAGCAGGTGAAGGCAAAGGCCGAAGGAACCGACAGTTCGCCCAGGCGACGTACTCGTGGACCCCAGCCAAATCCAGGTGCCGTGCCGGAACGACCGCCGTACACCGGCATTCCGCGCCCGCACGCACCGCTGCAACCCCGCACGGGAGTGCCACAATGAGCCCACAGAATTCCTCGACCTTGCGGGAGCGTATGGCTTCGCCTCTGACCTGGCATTATGTCGGGCTCGCCGTGATTGTTCTGCTGGTCGTAGGCTTGGGAGTGCGGCTGGGAATGGATTGGTCCGCAATCAACGGACGCTCCAGCGATGCGCTGGTCAACAAGCAGTTTCAGCTCCGATCGCTCGAGATGCAAACGGCTCCGCTGCGCGGGCTGGACAAGAAGGTCGCCGAGTCGCGCAGCCAGATGGAAGATTTTTATGCGAAGCGCATTCCGGCCAACTATTCGTCCATCGCAAAGCGAATCGGCGAATTGGGCGTGAAGTCCGGTGTGCGGCTTACGGGACTGCAATATACCCAGGGCGCGACGGTTGGCGATCTGACGGATATCTCAATGGACGCCAGAATCAGCGGCGAATATTCGCAGATCATGCGGTTCATCAATGGGCTGGAGCGCGATCAGAATTTCTTTGTCATTCGGACCATGGCGTTGACAGGCCAACAAGGCGGCACGGTTAATCTTCGACTGCGAGTGTCCACATGGATGCGACCCGCAGATGTGCCGAGCGGTCTGCCTCCGACGCCTGAGGACAAGTCGACTAACGTACCCGCAGCGGAACAGGAGGGTGAGTAGCCATGGCTATCCCTCTTGGAACGGAAAACAAGCGCCAGGTCTACCTCGTAATCGGGCTTTTCGTCATCGTACTTGGTGCTGGTGGTTACGAACTCTACAACAGCATCGCCACCCCATCGGCTCCGAAAGCGGTCGCACGGCCAGCCATAGGCACGCGCACCGCAACTTCAGCCGCCAAGCGCACTACCCAAGCTGCGACGGGCCCTGAAGCCGAACATCTTGCGAACCCTGGACTCGATCCGACTCTTCATCTCGACAAGCTGGCCCAGAGCGAGGATGTGGTTTACGCGGGTACGGGACGGAATATTTTTTCTGCCGAGTCGGCCCCGGTTCATATTGAGACCCCGGTCAAGACTGCGCGGGCAGGCGGACAACCAGCGGTAACCTTGCCTCCGCAGCCGCCGCGTCCCCCCGCCATCGATCTCAAATACTTCGGCTATTCCCAGAGCCAGGACAAGTCGCTCCGCGCCTTTCTGGTGCGCGGAGAGGACATCTTCATGGCTCGCCCGGGCGATATCGTGGATCACCGCTACAAGGTTGTGTCGATCATGCCGGGAAGCATCCAGATTACCGATCTGGGATACAACAACACGCAATCGGTGCCGATCACAGCGAACTGACAGATGGCCAACACTTCTCCAAAGCGGCATGTGCGCCCTTCTGAAGAGGGCTACATCCTTGTCGCGGTTGTTTTCATGACGGCGATTCTTATTCTGTCGCTGGCTGTGGCCCTGCCGCGCGTGAGAGCGAGTATCCAGCGCGACCGCGAGATCGAGACCATGCGGCGGGGCAAACAGTACATCCGCGCGGTTCAGTTGTATTACAGGAAGTTCAACTCATACCCGCCGAACATCGATGCGTTGATCAAGACCAACAATATTCGGTTCCTACGCAAGAAGTACGTTGACCCAACGACGGGCAAAGAAGAGTGGAAGCCGGTTCTGTTTGGCCAGAACAAGACGCCGCAGGCCATGGGGTTCTTTGGTCAGACCATCGCTGCATCGGCGCTGGGAGGCATCGGTCCGGGCGGCGGGAATGTCATTCCGGGTTCATCGGGCGGGATCGGGGGGAGCACCACATCGGCGGGAGGCGGGATATTCAATACGACGACCACAGGTGGCTCGACTGACGCGGGAAGCGGCACAACTCCCACCGCGGGAGCTGGTGGGAGCGCATCAGGCGGAACGGATGCCAACGGCAATCCTACGACGGGCAGTGCTGGCGCAGCCGGGACGGGTGCGGATGGAAGCACTACAAGCGGGACTACAGGCAGCACCTCGGCGTTTGGAGGGCCTGGAACATCGGGCGGCAGCACGAACGGACAGACATTCGGCGGAGGCGGAATCATTGGATTTTCGCCCCAGAGCCCCAAGCAATCGATTCTGGTCTACAAGAAAAAGAATCACTACAACGAGTGGGAATTTCTCTACAGCCCTCTGGCGGATCGGCAAACGGTCGGAGGTGGGAATACAGGGGCTATCGGGCAACCCGCGAGTAGCACAACAACTCCTGTCGGCGGCCAGCCGTCCGCGCCCTCGGTACCGACGACAGAGCCCCAGTAGAAATAGCTGACGACCCCTATCGACTCAATGCAAAAAGCCCGTCCGTGACGGGCCTTTTGCGTGTGAACTCAAATTGCGCGAATTAAACGCTGAAGGATGAGCCGCAGCCGCAGGTACTCTTCACCTGGGGGTTCTCAAACTTGAAGCCGGCTGCTTCCAGTGTCTCCACATAGTCGACGATGCAGCCGTTCAGATACATGAGCGAGGTGGCATCGATGAAGACCTTGAGGTCTTCAAAGGTGAACACCTTGTCCATCATGCCGCTCTGGTTTTCGAAGGCCATGGAGTATTGGAAGCCCGAGCAGCCTCCGCCGACCACGCCAATACGCAAACCGGCGGGAATCGGATCTTGCGTTGCCATAATCTCGCGTACCTTGGCGATCGCCGGTGGGGTTAGCGTAAGAGGAGCCTTCTTTTCGGTCTCCGGCGTCGTTGGTGCGGTGGTTGTTGTGGCCATGATCTCTCCAGAATTCTGATATTTGCCGTTATTTGTACTGTACTGCTCCACGAGAGGGGTTTCAAGGCCCATCCGCGGCATCTGACTGTTGGATGCAACTGCCGGCTTCAACGTCGCAGATGCTGATTTTTGCTTTGCACGAGCCTCAACTGACTTGAAATCATGTGGATGTGACAGCCTGGAGTTTCCCGCGACAAGGGCCGAAATACCTGTGACCCTGGTCACCATGTCTATGACATTTTCCGGGCTATGATTCCCCCCGTAAGCCCCTCCTCACGGGAGACCGCGCAAGTTTCCTACGGCCTGCCTGGTTGGGGCAGAAACTCCGTGGAGGTGAATTTATGACAATGGTTCCAGTAATAGTAATGTGGTCCATCTGGGGAACGCTCGTTCTTGTTCTCGCGGTGCTTTATGTGTATCGCTCGTCCCTGAGCAAGAATGAAGAGGACCAGCTCTTTTTAGCCGATTCGTTCAGTCACGAACAGAACGCCCAAGCGGCGATCGCCGCGAGCATCAATAAGGTTCAGCCGTTGGTGAGGATCGCCAAGATTCTCGTTGGCGTCGCGACCCTGTTCGTCGTCGGCTATTACGTCCTCGACATTATCAAGCAGTTCAAGTAGACCGCTATTTGCCCGGTCTCCTCGAGGCAGCAGGCGGTAGCTTATGGGCCACCGCCGGCCTGCTTTCCTCAGCCCTGTCCTACTCCACTTCCTGGCGAGCCTTGTATCCATCGCGCGCGATGATGTCGTACTTGAGAGGCTTATGCTTCTCGTCCTGCATGCGCAGCGGACGGCCTTCGTCGTCGACCAGTTCCACCCTCAACTTTCGGTACGTGCCATCCTGCTTGGGATCGGTCGGGTGGTAGATCAGCTGATATTTCGAGCGGATATTCTTGTTGATATCTGCAAAGATGTCGGGCATTTCGCCGGTAAATCGCGGGAAGAAGGCCATACCTCCGGTCATTTTGGCGAACGTCTTCATCTCGTTGTCGGCCTGCAGATAGTCCATCTCCCGCATCTGGGCGTCCCACGAGCTGCTCCGGCCTTCCGTCATGGCCCTTAACGCGCCACCGGTAGAGACGGTGAAGATCGTGATGTCGGGCGTGTTCTTGACCTTCTGGTAGATCTTGTCGAGGGTGATCTTTGAGAAGGTATCGCGGCCTGATGCGATTACGATGATGTATTTGCGGCCTTCAATGCGGGTCAAACGATCTTCCGCTTCATAGAGCGCGTCGAAGAGGTTGCGCTCGCTGAATCCGGGAATCACGAGCGAGTTGAGCGAGTCGTAAAGCTGCCTCTTGTCTTGCGTGAAATCGGTGACGATCTGCGTGCGCATGTCAAAGGTCATCAGGGCGACATAATCCTGCGGCCTCAGTTGCTGAGCAAAGGCCCAGGCGGCATTGCGCATGTCGTAGATGAAGTAATAACTGGTCGATGCAAACTCGCAAAGCAGCAGCGCGGTGATGGGAGCTTCAATGCGCTTGAAGCCGGTCACCTTCTGCTCTATACCATTCTCATATACCTTGAAATTCGAAGGCTTCAGGTTGGGAACAAACTGCCCTGTCTTCTCAAGCAACACGCCCACATCTACTTGCACTTCAGGAACGTTGACGCGCAGTGAATAGTCGCTGGCGCCTTCGGGATTTTTGAATTTCGGAGCAGTAGGAGCGGGAGGGGGCGCGTCCTCCGGCTTTTCCTTCTTTTTGGGCAAAGCGATTGAACCTGGGTCGGCACCGGGTCCACCGGAGTCGGGCGTAGCCTGATCGGGCGGCTTCGGCTGCTGCGGCTGAGGCGAGTTCTGGGCCCAGCCGATGGGAGCTGCGGCCAATGAACCAAGTAAGGCCAGCGATACCAAACAGCGAATAGGGGAGACGTTCAGTCGAATCGTTGACATGACGACCTCTGTGATCAACAGCATACGGGATTACCCAAAGCAATCGGCAAGCGGCGCTTAACTGGAAGCGAGACCAGCCGTCGGATTCGGGCGTCAAAACGTTGGGGCTCACACGGGGATTCGTCAATTGATTCGCCGGGACACCCTGCCGCCGTTTAATCTTATAGACGTGATTCCCCACAATAAGGCAAACTCGATTTTCCCGGCCATGCTGGGCGCAGCGCTGCTCCTGGCCGCCCCGACTGCCAACCTTGGCGCTCAAAATGATTCGGTTCGCATCGGTCCTCCACCCTCCAGCGGAGGGTTTTACCCCCTGAGCCAAGTACATCGCGGTCAGATGGCAACGGCATGGACTGTGTTCACGGGCACCACGCCAGAGCCTATGCAAGTAGAGATTCTGGGCGTGTTACGCGGAGCGCGCGGTCCCGGTCATGACATGATTCTGGCCCAACTGCACGGCGCCAAGCCGGAATATACGGGCGTAGTGGCCGGGATGAGCGGCAGCCCTGTTTACATTGGCGACAAGCTGCTGGGGTCGCTCTCCTACCGAATTGGCCAGTTCAGCAAGGACCCGATTGCGGGAATCACTCCGATTGCACAGATGCTCGAGGTGAGGGATCTGCCGGCGGCGACCGCCTGGGCTTCGTCATCTGCCGGTTCTTCAGGCAATCGCGAAACCGAGGTTTCCGCGGGCGGAATGAACTTTCAGGCGATGGAGACTCCGCTTGTGATGAGCGGATTTCGGCCTGAAGCGATTCGCCTGTGGCAAAAGCAGATGGCAGGCACGGGGCTCGAAATGGTGGCGGCAGGCGGCGGCAGCGGCTCCTCGAAAACCGATCCAGACGGAGTTCTGGGAAGCATCTCTGCCGCTGCTCTCGCCAACATTGTGCCCGGCTCAGCCGTAAGCGCGCAGTTGGTGCGGGGCGATCTGGAAGTGTCGGCGACCTGCACGGTCACGTATGTCGAGACGCTAGCCTCTCCTTTGAACGCCTTCAAGATCATCAACACAGGCGACACGATCGGTACATTCACCGAGGATCGCGATTCTGCCATTCTCGGCGTTCTCGGTGCAAAGTCGCAGATGATTCCGGTACACATTACAGTGCACGGCGAGGGGCGCGACCGCAAACTCAATGTTGAGGTGGTGGACCTGCCGTCGCTGACTCCACAAGCCGTCCTTGTGTCGCTTTACGACACCCTGCTTGAGAGCAACCAGAGCAGCGCGGAGATGAGCTATCACGTCACGGGTGATATTCAGATTGACGGCTATCCACCATCGCCGCTCGACCTATGGGCGCCCGCGGGCGACCAGGGCTCCGCGCAGTTGTCGGCTGCGATGCAAACCGACGAAAGCTTCGCACGCCTCTATGCCAATGGAGCCCGCCAGGGCGCCGTACGCGAAGTCAACCTGAATGTGGAAGCGATTCCTCATCGCGCGCAGGTTGAGTTGGAATCGGCGCGCCTTTCCACCGGAAACATCGTACATGCCGGCGACACGATTGTCGTGGAGGCAACAGTGCGCCCATGGCAGCAGCAAGAGAGAAACATCCGCATTCCCATCCGGCTACCCGATCGGCTTCAGTCGGGCAGCGTGCGCCTGCTTGTCTCGGATGGTGGCACGCTGGACCGGGCTTTGACGCAACCACGGATAACGAACCGCACCGTCGATCTGAATACCGCTCTGGCACAGGCGCGCGGCCAACACTCGGCCGACACGATTTTTGTGAGCCTGTTGGTACCTGAGGCGCAAGCGGGCGTCAGCGGCCAAACGCTGTCCAGTCTGCCTCTTTCAATGACCAACGCTCTGGAGCCAATGCGCAATGCGCAGGACGTGAGCTTGAATGGAGAGTCGGCATTGGTCGCAGGACAAGCGCAGGCCGGCGGAGTGCTGAATGGTTTTGAGATTCTGAATCTGCGCGTCGAGCCCGGCGGCGGTTTAAACTAATATTCAAAGATTCGTGGAGAGTCGCTAGGCGCTACAATTCGTGCCAGCAAGATTCTCAAGTTTTCGAAACACTTTTTTGCTACCCCCAGTGAGGACTGCGGAACGACCATGGCTCAAATCCAAGGATTAGCAGTTCACGCGGCGGGAGCCGAGCTTCTGCCTTTTCGCTATGACCCGGGTGAGCTGGGCGTGCAGGAGGTCGAAATCGGCATTACCCACTGCGGAATCTGCCATAGCGATCTTCACCTTATTTCGAATGACTGGGGCATGAGTCAATTTCCATTCATTCCCGGCCATGAAATCATCGGCACCATCACTGCAGTAGGTTCCCAGGTGCGCTCGCTCAAGACGGGCCAGCGTGTGGGTCTCGGGTGGCAGTCGAACTCCTGCGGCGAGTGCCAGTGGTGCACGCGTGGCATGGAAAACCTTTGTCCAGCATTGGAAGCGACTTGCGTTCACCGGCACGGCGGATACGCTAACCGGGTGCGCGCAAACGCTCGATTCGTGGTGAGGATTCCTGATGCCCTGCCCAGTGAACAGGCCGCGCCATTGCTTTGCGGTGGCATCACGGTCTATACACCAATGCGCGATCACGGCATTAACCCGTCTTCGCGGGTTGGCGTCGTTGGCATCGGCGGGCTGGGGCACCTTGCAATCCAATTCGCGCGGGCCTATGGTGCAGAGGTTACGGCATTTTCATCGACGGCCACCAAAGAGGACGAAGCACGAGCCTTTGGGGCACACAACTTCGTAAATACGCGCGAGTCGAAGTCGATGAAAGAAGTGGCGGGCACGCAGGACTTCATTCTGAACACGGCCAACGCGGATCAGGACTGGGGCGTTTATATTCAAAGCCTTCGTCCGACTGGAACGCTATGTTTCGTGGGTGTTCCGCCGTCGCCGGTATCCGTGCACGCCTTTCCTCTTATTTCCGGCATCCGGTCCATCACCGGCAGCCCCATTGGCAGCCCTCACCAATTGCGCGAGATGCTCGACGTAGCTGCGCGACATGGAGTGAAGGCGCAGACAGAGCCCTTTGCCATGGCCAAGGCCAATGAAGCCATCGAGAAGGTTAAGAAGAACAAGGTCCGCTACCGGGCCGTCCTCGGGAATTGAGCGCGACAAGCGCCTTCTGCGGCGCCCGTCGCCTATGCAGTCATCAGACTCCAACAGTTGTAGCCTTGGCGCTACTGCTGCGCGACCGTGGAATGCTCCTTGCGGTGCGCCAGGTTCTCCGACACCCGCGCCAACAGATCCTGCGGGTGCAATGGCTTGTTGAGCAAGGTGAACTGATGGCCCTCCTGGTGAGCCGCAGCCAGCAGATCTGCCGTGGAAGCCTGTCCTGAAAACAGAATGACTTTGCAATCCGGAAAGATGCGCCGCACCGTAATTGCGAGCTCGATTCCACTCATTCCCGGGAGAACCACGTCTGCGATCAGCATTTCCGGGGGCATCAGCAGCGCGGTTTCGAGTGCGCCGTCACCATCGTAGGCCGGTATCCCGGTGTAACCGCTGCGCGTTAGAATCTCGGCAAGCGTGTCCGCAATGACGCTCTCGTCGTCGACCACTAAAACGACTGGCCGGTAGCCGTTCGTGTTTTCCGGTATGGACGCGGGTACATCTTTTAGCGAAACAGTGGGGAAATTCCTGGTCTTTGTCACGGTTAGACCACCTCTAGCGTTACAGTAGCAAGGTTCATTCGATACGGGTAAACTCTTCTGGATACGAACTAAGTCTTTATGGGACTGATAGATATAGGGTGTTTTAGGAGGTTGCGAGTTTTGGACCACTCAACTAGAATCTTTCAAGTGGGGGTCGCAAGTTCTTCTTGACTATTACTACGGCTCAGGTGCAACGTTGGTTTTACGGTGATTTAGCCGTACGTTAAGAACACGTCTCCCGCACGGGGTGGAGAAGAAGAACCGTGGGAGGGAATTAAAGTGGCCACGAATGCTGAATCCGAAATACCTCCGATGAAATATCAGTCCATTCAGCAGACCGATGTTCCCAAAGGTCGCGATGGAAAGCATAAGCGTATTGTGACTCAACTGTTGAGTGACCTCGAGCAGTTGGAGCCTGGCAGAGCGCTCAAGATTCCTCTCGCTGCTTTACCCGACAGCAAGGAAAACGTTCGATCTGCGCTCAATCGCGCCACCCGTCAAAGAGCGATTGAGGTAGCCACTTCCAGCGATGCGGAGTTCCTCTACGTCTGGAAGGTGGAACCCGTATCCTGAGGCTCTCAACCTTCGCCCTGGCTAAATTAAAGACAAGATCGAGATGACCTCTATTCGCATGGACAAGTGGTTGTGGGCCGCGCGTTTCTTCAAGACGCGCGCACTCGCGGCCGAAGGATGCGACATGGGGCGCATCCGCTCCAACGAGATTGAAGCGAAGCCGGCGCGCGATGTCCGTGTAGGCGACATGCTGCGCGTGAAAAACGAGGGCGGCGAGTTTCACATTGAAGTTTTGCAATTGAGTGAAATGCGCGGGCCCGCCGCCGTGGCACAAACGCTCTATCGCGAGACCGAACTAAGCAAGGAACAGCGAATAAAGGAAGCTGCGGAGCGCAAGGCAATGCAACAGTATGCGCCCCTGCCTGAGCGTAGGCCGTCAAAGCGCGATCGGCGCAGGATTATTCAGTTTCGCGGCGGTGTTTAGCGCTGTCCTGCATCCGTCGCTCTTCTTCCCAGTGCTGAATCGAAAGCCGGAGTTAGCGGCGGCATTTCGCGCGGGAATGTGCTTCGGCGGCACCAACTCTAGTAAACTCAACGGCAGAATGCTTGCTGTGAAATCCCCGACCACCCGCCTCTTCCCTGCTCCCGTTCTTGCCCTGATTGCTGCATTGCCGCTGACTGTCGGAGTGACGCCCGCATCGGCGCAGGGCACTCATCTGTGGAGTCAATCTCGGTTTGAAGATTTTGAAAAAGGCACGCCGCAAGGCGTTGCGATCGGCAGCAACGGCGATCTGCGTGAAGGACCCGGCCTGAGCGATTTGCTCACCACGCCTTCGAGCTTTGTGTGGTCGGTGGCCGTAGACAAGAGCGGAAATTCGTACCTGGGAACAGGTTCTCCGGCGACCGTGCAACGTTCAGGCTCGGAGAAGAAAGCCAAGCCATTCACTCTGTTCGAGACAAAGGATGTGAGCGTGCAGGTGGTGCGATTGGGGCCGGATGGAGCGCTCTACGCGGCCACATTGCCGAGCGGCAAGGTTTACAAACTCGACGCAAACTCGACCACGAAGCAGGACGAGGCCAGCGCCACCGTTCTATTCGACGCAGGCAAATTGAGCAGCGACAACACGGGAGGCAGTGGATCGAGGTCGAGGACCAGTGACGACAATCGACAGACAACATCGCACTATATCTGGGACATGACTTTCGACGCGACTGGCAGGCTATATATCGCCACCGGTGGACCGGGCATGGTGTACCGCATCGATCCCGCGAAGCCAGGCGCGAAGCCAGAGGTCTTCTTCAATAGCGACGAGCAGCACATTCGCGCTCTGGCCTGGGACGCGAAGGGGAATTTGATTGCCGGCTCAGATGGGTCCGGACTGGTTTACCGCATCAGCCCGCAAGGCAAGGGGTATGTGCTGTTCGAAGCGCCCCGCCGCGAAATCACCTCCGTTGCAGTGGCCGAAAACGGAACCATCTACGCCGCGAGCGTCGGAGACAAGAGTCACAATCCATTGCCGCCGCTTCCTGTCCAAGGCATCGGCTCCGTGACTTTTACCATTGTGCAACCCGGCTCGCTACAGGCTGTCAACGCAAGCACGTCTGCTCCTGAGGGTACTGAAATCTATGCCCTCATCCAAGGGCAGGCGCCGCGAAAGGTATGGTCAGGTAAGGATGAGATTGTCTATGCTCTGGCTGAACAGCCGGATGGTGTGCTCGCGCTGACCGGCAACCGGGGGCGCATATTCCGGATTCAAGAAGACGGCAATTACGCGGACCTGGCTCACCTTGAAGCGCAGCAGGGGTTGAGCCTGGCGGTTCGCAGCGGCAGTATTCTCATTGGCACTGGCAACACGGGCAAGCTGTACGCGCTGGGCGTGGCTGAGAAACATGAGTATGCCAGCGATGTTCTCGATGCGGGCGCTCTGTCTCGCTTTGGCCGCGTTGAGATCGACCCCGGTTCGAAGCAGTACGAGATACTTACGCGCTCAGGCAACGTGGAGCAGCCTGTACGCGGTCACGGCGACTGGGGCTGGTCAGATTGGGCACCGCTGAAAGACGGCGCGGTAGCTTCTCCCGCAGGACGCTTTCTTCAGTGGAAGGCTGTGCTGCAGAAAGGTGGAAAGCTGAACGGCGTTGGAGTGAATTATCTGCCCGTGAATGCGGCGCCTATGATCGACGACATAGTAGTCGCGACTGGGGCTCGTCTCAACGCTCAGGCCAACGCCTCAAATCAACAATCGACGGTGAACATCACGTTCCCTTCTGCCGCTTCACAAGCCGGGCCGGCCTCGTTTGATTCGGGCGCAAGTTCGAATAACCCGCTGCAGGCTGTGAAGGATCGTACCGCCATCACCGTTCGTTGGGCAGCGCATGATGACAATGGAGACGATCTCTCCTATTCACTGTATCTGCGCGGCGATGACGAGCACGCCTGGCGATTGCTCAAGGACGACATTACCGACAAGGCGTACAGCTTCGACTCCGCGCTGATTCCCGACGGCGGCTACCAGGTGAAGATCGTTGTGTCGGATGCGCCTTCGCATTCCCCCGGCGACGCGCTCACCAGTTCGAAAGAGAGCGATCGGTTTGAAGTGGACACAACACCCCCGGTAGTCAGCGCGCTCAAGGTCACTGAAGAATCGGGACCCGCGCAGACTGCGACCGCGAAGCCCGTGCACATATCGTTCGACGCGGAAGATGCCGCCTCCCCAATCGCCCATGCGGAGTATTCGCTGGATGCCGGCCCCTGGCAATACATCGAACCCGTGGGCGGTCTTTCGGATGCAAAGCGCGAACGCTATGACTTTGAGATCAAGGCCAAAACCTCGCAAAACAAACCCGGAGAGCATTTGATTACCGTGCGTGTTTACGACAGGCACGAAAATGTTGGATTGGCCAAGACGACATTCGGGACAGCCGCAGATTCCGGGAAGTAGGCAAGATGCGATTCGAGCTTTATGTGGCGGCGCGATACTTGAAAGCCAAGCGGCGGCAAGCCGTCGTGGGTGTCGTCACCGCCATCTCCGTCGCCGGAGTGGCCGCTGGAGTGGCCGCACTGATTATCGCGCTGGCGATCACCAACGGGATGCGGCGCGATTTGCAGGACCGGCTGCTGGGCTCCACGGCGCATGTGCAGCTCATGCGCGTGAAGGATGACGGCATTCGCAATTGGCAGCCGCTGATTGAGCGACTGCGCCATCTGCCGCACGTCACCGCAGCATCGCCGGGTCTTTACGAGCAGGTGCTGGTGGCTCGTGGATCCCGCGATGGAGGCGCGCTGATCGAAGGCATCGTGCCCGACCAGGAACGCACGGTCAGCGATCTGCTAGACACCGCATCTCCAGGGGCCGAAAGTGCCCTGCAGCCACAGCCGGATTCGGTTCCCGTTGCGATCTCAGACCTGCCACCCATTGTGCTCGGAAAAGATTTGGCAGAGACAATCGGCGCATCGATTGGCGACTCAGTGCTTGTAATCAGCCCTCAAGGAAATCTGACGCCGCTTGGCATGGTTCCGCAGTTTCGGCATTTTCGCGTCGCGGGCATCTTTCACTCCGGCTTCTATCAGTACGACATGCAGATGGGTTTTTTGCGCCTGGGCGATGCGCAACGACTCTTCAGCGAGCCCGACCTGCTGTCAGTTATCAGTTTCAAAGTGGACGACCTGAACCACGCACCGGAAATCGCCAAAGAGATCGAGCAGGCTGCGGGACCGGGTTTCATGACCAACAACTGGATGGAGCAGAATCGCGAGTTGTTTCGTGCGCTCAAAGAGGAACAGGTGGTGACATTCATCGTCATCGCGCTGATCGTGATTGTGGCGGCGCTCAATATTCTGATCGCGCTCACCATGATGGTGATGGAGAAGACGCGCGACATCGCGGTGCTGATGAGCTTCGGCGTCGACCCGGGACAGGTGCGGCGCATCTTCCTGATGCAAGGGCTGCTGATCAGCATTGTGGGCACGGTGCTTGGGCTCGGGCTCGGGTACGTCGCCGCATGGGCCGGCGGGCACTACCACTTCATCCATCTTTCCGCTGACGTCTATTCCATCGACACGTTGCCCTTTGCGCCGCGATTCATGGACGGCGTGATCGTGGCTGCGGTTTCAGTGGGCATTTCGATTCTCGCCACGCTTTATCCTTCATCGGCCGCCGCACGTATACGCCCCGCAGAGGCGCTCAGGTACGAATAGACGGAGCGAGCTGGGTTAGTTCATTGTGGCGTGATGATGCCGCCCACAGCATGACGACGCGGCAGGAGGATGCCGCGATGATCCACTTCGGCATGCGATGTGGAGGATGACGCAGGCAATTCGGGGCGCTCGACAAGTGCAGAGCCGCAGGCTGGACACCAGTCCGCTTTTGTCTCCGTCGCGAGTACAGCCCGGCATTGGGTGCAGATTCGCTCCATGCCCAAAGTGTACTTGAGAGGACTCCCAGATCCCCTTCAGGCGGCGGGCTTGATCTCCCTGGCGATTCCGCGTGCCCACTCCCGGATGGCTGCCCAGTCGCGAATATCCGCCTGCGGGATTCTGTTTACAGGGAAAAAGGGAATTCGCCGAACGAGACTAAACGGAAATGGCAAATGTTTCATATCCCACCTTCCGCCAAGTATTCGGGTATCCACCAGATGCAACCATGGGTACTGGTCGAACTGCTTTGTGGCCTGGTTCCGAGCTGCCTCAAAGTCAGCGGGTTCGGTCCGCGTGGGCCCAAGCACAAAGCACCACGGCCGCAGTGTAGTAAGGGCAGCCCGATGACGAGCGAGAAACTTGTGGAAGTCGTCTGGAAACCGTCCAATGTAGAGAGGTGCGCCGAGGATCACTGCCGTTCGGCCCTCCAGAGTCGCAACCTTGCCCACAGGCAACACATCGAGCATCAGACCGGCATCGCGCAAGGAGGCGCCGATAGCCTCGGCTACTTCTCCTGTCGATCCGCCTCGCGTAGCATAAGCAATCAGAATGGGGGCGGTCATTGTCTTACCTCCCGTCATTTCAATTGTCCGCCTGGCCTGTGTTCTCGAGCATGTGCCGCCGGTCACAGGCCAGTGTGTTTTGGAAGACGCTCCAAGACACCTTTCAGCGCTCAATTCGAAGATCCCGGTACACTTGAGGTATGCATCCCCCGGTTCGCCTTGTGGCGATCGACATGGACGGCACCCTGCTGCCCACCTTCAGCCAAACCATCAGCCGCCGCAATGCCCGCGCGCTCAAAGCCGCCCAGGATGCCGGAATTACGGTCGCAATTGCTACGGGAAGGCGAACTGCCTACACCGCCCCGTTGCTGGATGGGCTCGGCTTGCGAGCGGATATGCCGCTCATTACGTCCAATGGGGCAGTGACCAGGACACTGGGCGGCGACCCCGTGGACCGGTCTCACCTTGAAGCGCGGGTGGCGCGCGAGCTTTGCGGGCTGTTGAGACCGTTTGGAACCCTCGTGTTTACGTTCGACCGGCCAGGAAAGGGAGAACTTGTCCTTGAAGACCTGGAGCAGGCTCAAGGGCGAATCGCGCTGTGGGTTGAGGCGAACCGCAACGCGATTGAGGTCGTGAAGCCGCTGGAGCGGGCTCTGGATGATGGTGATGACCCCATTCAAGGTATGGTGACCGGCGGCTTGAGCAAGATGCGGCAAGCGGAACAAGCGCTGAAAGCGAGCACGTGGGTAACCTGTTGCGAGGCGGTCCGCACGGAGTATCCTGCACGTGATTTATCGATTCTGGACTTGTTGCCGCCGGGAGTTTCAAAAGGTTGGGCGCTGGAGCGGCTTGCGGCACGGCTAGGCGTGCATCGCAAGGAGACGATGGCCATCGGCGACAACTGGAACGATGTGGACATGCTGGAATGGGCTGCGCAAGGCGTGATGATGGCCAATGCCGCGCAGGATTTAAGAACCATGGCAAAGACGCGAGGATGGAAGCAGGCCCCGCCAAACGACGAGGACGGCGTAGCGGTGGTGCTGGAGAAAGCGGTGGCTCGTCGCACCACCGCCAGAGTTTAACCCGAATAAGAGCGGGAGCGGGAATTGAGAATTCGTCTTTATCTCACGGTGGCGGCGGCGATGCTGATGGCGGGCGGATTGGCTCGCCACGCAGTCGGAGCCGAGCGGGTGAGCTTGAGCAACGGGTTCGACATGCGCTGCGATCACCATGCGCCGATTGGAAAGCTGGTTCGGCTCTACCTCAGCGCAGGCGAGGACAGCTACATCGAATTGCGTCCGGAAGAGATCACCGGCTTTGAGAACGTTCCCGACGAGCCGAAGCAGCTCATGGTCCCCTTGGCCAACAAGCATCCGCAAGAAGAACCGAAACTGACCCCCGCCGACTTGCACGAGATGTTGGCCGAGGCTGGCCAACAGCACAACCTCGATGTAGATCTGCTGGCCAGTCTCGTGAAAGCCGAAAGCAACGGCAACACGCGCGCCGTGAGCCGAACTGGTGCTCGTGGCCTGATGCAACTCATGCCTAAGACCGCTGCCGGCCTCGGCGTCGATGACAGTTTTAAACCCGATCAGAATGTGCGTGGCGGCTCGACTTATCTTGACGAACTTCTCACCCGCTACCACGATAACCTCGCGAAAGCCCTCGCAGCCTACAACGCGGGCCCCGCAGCGGTGGAAAAATACCATGGCATCCCCCCTTACCACGAAACGCGGGTCTACGTGGCGCGCGTGATCCATGAGTTCAACCGGCGTGTGCTGGCGCGGGAGGCGGAGGCGCGGCGTGCTCGCGCTTCGGCGGTAAATCGCGAAACCACTCCAACCCGATAGACTGCTTCATATTCCGTGAGATACAAGGTCCGGACTTGCTGTCCTGCCCGTGCGCCTGGGATTCGTCGAGAGAGGCCTTGACCTTAGAATCAAATAGGTCGATCGGAACGGAGAACGCTTGAACAAGAAACAACTGATTTTGGGAATTGTGCTCCTCTGTGTGCTGTTCGCGCTTGGGGTTTACGCGCAACATCGGTATCCCTTCAATTGGCACGCTCTTAGAGTCCAGTTCATTCAAGCACGATGGCGCAATTTTGCCCTCGGAACGGCATGTATTTACGCCGCCTATGTCTTTAGAACTTTCCGCTGGACCTACCTGCTCAGGCACAACAAGAGAGTGCCACCTTTCTCGCTACTCGGCACGCAAGTAATGGGCTTTACCGCAGTTGCACTCATCGGACGTGTAGCCGACCCTGTCCGTCCATATTTAGTGGCGAAGAAGACAGGCCTTCCCCTTAGCAATCAGCTTGCGGTTTACATCGTTGAGAGACTTTTCGATGCCGGAACCATGGCGCTAATCTTCTCGGTCGCTCTCATATCCCTGACGCAAGAAGCGATTCCCCATGCGGAAGCAGTTCGCCAGGGTCACTGGGGACCGTTCACGACTTTCATGAGTATTCATCCAGTGATTGCTTTGAATATCACTCGTTTCGGGGTTCTATTCGCGACATTTCTTGGTGGACTCTTTCTTCTTGCGATCCGCATGGCAGGAGAGGTCGTAGCTTCGTTCTTTGAGAGGGTTCTCGGCGCGCTTTCGACAAAACTCGGACGCGCTGTGGGAGACAAGATTCGTGCCTTCCACGCTGGACTGGACACCATGCGCTCATTCGCCGATTTCGGAGTGACTGTTGGACTTTCGTTGGCGATGTGGATATTGATCACAGTTGCATATCTGGAGACAATTCGGGGCTTTGTCGCAAACGAGCAACTCGCTTCGATGAATCCTGCAAGATGCGTTGTTCTTATGATGGCCAGCGGTGGCGCTAGCATCTTTCAGCTCCCCGTGCTTGGATGGTTCACACAGACTCTCGCGGTGGCCGCTGTCTTTTCGGCGGGGTTTGGGGTGAACAAAGAGGCCGCCACCGGCTGCGCAGCGATGCTGCTTCTAGTCACTTTCATAAGCGTTATCCCCGTCGGCCTCATCTGGGCGCAGTTCGAACACGTGAGCCTGCGCAAGGTGACGCATGAGAGCGAGGTCGCCGAAGAGACCCTTGAGGCGGACGAATCTCTTAAAGCGGCGGAGTAAGCCTTGCCGCCGCGGCAATTCCATCCAAACCGTCTGCGCCGGCAATTCGCTCTGTTAGGCGAATCGCATCTGGGGCCACGGCTCCGCCGGTCATCAGCATGCTCATTGCCTGCTCCATCGTCAGGTCGGTATCCGTGACGCGATCGGCCGGAACCAGTTGAAGGAAGGCGGAGGTCGGATTGATGGCGTTGGGAAGTAAAACCGCAATCAGTTCCTGCCCAGTGGTGGAATCGAGAATCGTTCGCGTCTGAAATCCGATGCTTTTCTGACCCGCAATCGGGAAGTCAATCAGGACAACGCGCTGGCCTGAGTCTTTCTTTGCCATCATGGAGTCAATCAGCTGGCGAACCGAGGTGTAGACCTTGGCCACAAACGGAAGCCGCTCGAGCAGTGTCTCAAACACGTTCAAAGCCTGTCTGCCGATCACCAGAGAAGTTACCCTGCCCAGCACGTAAAGAACAACCAGCGTGAGCAAAATGGCCAGCCCTGACTGGAGCCAGGGTTGGCTTAGCCTATCCCCCGGAAAGATAGCTTCAAGTAGCTCAACCAGCGGCAAACCGGCCTTGGCCAGCGCGCCCAGAACAAAGCTGAAGACGAGCCATGTTACGAACAGCGGTCCTGCGGTGATAAGGCCGGCCAGAATGTTTCGCTGCAGATCGCGCAGAGTATGGGAAAGAACGGGGTTCACAGGTTGCTCCTGAAAACGAGAATACGCGATGGAGATAAAATTCATCGTGACTTCAGCAAGCCTATCCTGCGCAGACTCCCCTATATTCAAGAGGAAGGTGAATCATGATTGATCCATTGAGTCACGATCCGATCGATGCACAGAGGGGACAGGTCCCTGCGCCCGACATTCGGCCCGCGCGCCCCGAGTTTGAACCGGCAACGGCACCGAATCGGACAATCCTTGACGAAGCCGATTTGGGATGGGGGCCCAAGCCCGTTCCGGCCGCCCCGTTTGCGCCAACCAGTTTGGTGCGCCCCATCCCACGACAAGCAAAACCAAGTGTCTTTGAGCGAGCTATTGGGGCTGCCAGGGCGGTGCTGCCAATCGTTCAGAAGATTCTCCCGCTGCTTGATGGAAACGTCGCTTCGGCCGCTGCAAACTTTATCGCTCCTCAGCACCGTGCCGTTGACCTTGATCCGATAAAGACCGCGATAGGCAAGCTGCAAACCGATGTGAGGGTTCTGCGGGGTCAGGTCAGCGATTACCGCACGTCGTTGAAAACGGTTGAGGAGGATCTCGCGGCAGTCAAGGAAACTTTGGAGCGTAACTCATTGGAGCAACGCGGGTTGATGGAAGGGATGCTGAACTTTAAAAGAAGAATTAACCGGCTTGCCTGGCTGCTTCTCGTGATGGTGATTCTCTCCATAGCCTTTACAGCACTGGTCTCCGTCCGACTGGCCTATCTGTTGCACCTCTAGTCCCCGCTCCTGCTTCCATTGATTGACGGCTCGGTTATTGGCAGAGTGAATTTAGGGACTCCGACCTGCTTTTGTACAAGTCAAGGGCACTTTCGGCCCCCCTTTTTTACCCTTTGGGAAAGTTTTCCGTATTACGAACTTGAATTTTACTTATATAAAAGTCATTTTGAGATATTTAGGGACCTTTTACGAACAACGTGATGCAGGACATTGCCAGTCGTATTTTGTTCGGGCTAGTATTCCCCGTAGTTCAATTGGGGTATCTTGCCCTGTGTCAAACCGCTGTCCTAACTGAGTTCACAGAGCTTCACTAACGAGCGGCGCACTAACCGGCGTCTGCATACGGAGTGCCTCCATATGGCGTGGTATGCCTACTGTATTGGTGAAAAACAAGCCTTTCCTGAATTAGCCCGTCATCGCAAACCTGTACCGTTGGAATCCGTTCACGGAGTCAGCGGCAACCAAGTGTTTCTTTATCCCGCAAGCGATCTCGCAATCATTGTCAGCGAGCACAACCCGGCCGAAGGATTAAACCAGAAATCGGGCGTCGATCATGCCCGCGTGATCGCCGACTGCTTCAGACACTCCACCGTGCTTCCCTTCCGCTTTGGAACGGTCTTTAGCGACGACGAGAGTCTGCGCAAGTCCATTCGCTCCAATCAGCGGCAATTTCTCGGGAATATCGAGAAGTTGCGGGGCAAGACCGAAATGCACTTGAAAATCCTGGTCGACGATTGTTGTGGGCGCGAAATCGAGCGCCAGCATTCGACCGAGACGGTAGGCCGCGGGTATCTCACGAATCTGCGCGAGACTGCCACGCGGCAACGCGAGCGTCAAACACGGGCGCGCGCGGTCAGCTTCCAAATGCACCGGCTGTTCATGCCGCTGGACGAGGATATAAGCTGCCGGCTCACGGAGAACGGGAAGATGGTTCTCGACGTCGCCCACTTGATCGAGCGCAAGTTCGTGGAGCGCTATCTGAACAAGTTCGCCACCACCAGCGCGATGATGCGGGATTGCCAGATGCAAGTGTCCGGCCCCTGGCCGCCTTACCACTTCGTTCATCGGCTTACGCGCGGCGCGCATGTGCCGGCACAGCCGATGGGGCAGGTTCCGGAAGTTGTCGTGGCTCCGGCGGTTGCTGCCGCGCAGACAGTCGTCGCAATGGCGTAATACCACGGTGAATCTGGTTCAAAGAAAAGCCCCGGCAACCGCCGAGGCTTTTCTTATGAAATTCAGCGTCAGTTGCCGAGCGCCGGAGAGCTCCCTCCTGAGACCTGGGCGGGAGTAATGTCCGTGTAGCCGCCCAGAGCAAGCCGTTCGAATTGGACGCGCTGGTTCAGATAGCAAGAATCAATCGCTAAGCCTTCCAGCGTCTCGGCTGGTAAAAAGCCCCACCAACCATGGCCAATGCAGAACAAAAGGTCGGGGCGTTCTCTAGCTACCTGCAACCCACGCGATTATCATGCGAGGCGATGATCTGCCACATACCGCCGCGCTTCAGCCACGTGTCGGTCCAAACTTGGCACACCTTTGCGTTCGGCTGGGACTTGTCTTTGCCGACAGCATGTTCGCTGCCGTAGACAACGGCAACACTGTCTCCGAAGAAACGCACTTTAGTCTCATCAAGTCCGCAATCATGAGCAGTGCGTGCGCCTCTCTCGTCTTTTAGTTCATCAGCCTTCGTGAAACGCGCGCCTTTCGTTGAAGTGCCTTGGAAGTCGTCAGCGAGCAGACCGGCGACGACACCGTTATTGACACACACACCCTCAGCCCACCGGCGTTCCATCTCGATGATGTATTTCGCGGTCTTATCATCCGCCAGAGCCCAGTGACTCTGCTGTGCGTACGCCCGAACAATCAACAACGTTATCGCGATTGCTACCGCGAAGACTCGTAAATGCACTTCTCGCATGGCGGAATCCTACACTACGCTCCGATGGTGGCGCGGTATAACTGCACATTGGGTTGTTTTGGTCGGATCGTGCGGCTAACTGGACAAAACGCCTAAATTGGCCGCAACCTCCTGCGCCCCGCCTTAGGCGAAGTCATATCCCGTCGCCCACGTCCACTTCTAAATGCCTCAAGGAAAATGCAAAACTCGGACAGATGTTTTGCAGATAATTAACCTCTTCCGTTGCACCGTATCTATATGGCAATTCCAGCCACAGTTGGTCGGAAGCACGCCCCAAAGGAACTCGGCGAATGAATTCAATGTCTGTAAGTCCTTTGCTGAGAGGACTCTGCAGCCAACTTCTTTTGCAAGAGGACTTTACAGCGCAACGCTATCCGCAAGCCAATGAAAACAAGGAACTTCCCTACAGAGTATGGGTGGGGGTACCAAGGAATAAATGCTACGTACCGGACCGATCCCTGCCCCCGGTCCTCAGTGTGCGCTCGTGCGTCCAGTGGTCGAAACGCCTTTTTCGCGTGACAAAACAAATCCCCGACGCCGGTCCTTCGATGCGTGGTCGATCTGTTTCCAGAAGGCTACAAAGTAGTCGATGGCTGAGATCGTCGACACCACAACAGTGAAGTAAATGGCCGCGATCGCCACCCACTGCACGGGAATGACGAGGACGCCGAACTGCCACTCGTACCAGTGGTGGGCGAGAACGGCCGATACCACGCACACGATCTGAACGACGGTCTTGAGTTTACCCAGGTCGCTGGCCTGGATGGTGAAGCCCTCAGACGAAGCAATCGACCGCAAGCCGGAGATGAGGAATTCGCGCGCGATGATGACCACCACGATCCAGACTTTGACAACCTGCGGGTTGTAAGCCACCAGGGCGATCAGAGCGCCGGTCACCATGATCTTGTCGGCAATCGGGTCGAGCAACATGCCCACAGTAGTGATTTGGCTGCGCTTCCGGGCGAGATATCCGTCCAGACCGTCCGTGATCGAGGCCAGAATGAACAGAACCGAGGCCAGGATTTCCTGTTCCCCGTTGCGCCCCTGCCAGGGGAAATGAGGCGAAAGAATCCACAACAACAGCGGGATCATGGCGATCCGGCTCATCGTGATGGAGTTGGGAAGGTTCACCATTTTCCTTTAGACTTGCAGATTCCTATGACGATCCCGCGGGAGAGAATCCTTTTCTTCGAAATTACCGAAACTTTTGTACTCCGGCCGCTCGCCGTAAGGAATTCAACTACCACTATAGTCGCGTGGCGCATCCCTCTCAATCCTGCACGCCAGGCGGGACCCGTGTTGAGAGTGCACAGGGCGCCGATACCGAGAGCTTTACGACAGCAAATTTACTTTCGCGGCGAGCATGTCGAGGAACGGTTCCTGGCTCTTGAGGATGCGTTTGCGCGCTGCGCCGATTGAGAACCACTCGCCACGGTCGACCTCAGGGACTTTGATCGTCCTGGCAGACCGAGGCGGCCACACAATCTGATGGAAATTGCTGGTCAGCTTCCTGGGGTCGCAATCCCCCTCAAAAGCCCAGGCAGTCACGAGCTTTCCACCGGCTTGCCTCACGACGCCGAGCTCGTGAAAATCTGTTCCCACGGCGAAGCCTGTCTCCTCCTGGAATTCGCGTTTCGCCGCTTCCAGCGGATGTTCATCGTCCCCGTATTCACCTTTCGGGACGGTCCACGCTCCAGCATCTTTCTTTGCCCAATATGGGCCGCCAGCGTGAACGAGGAACACTTCGAGATCCCGTTCACGATGTCTATACATCAACAAGCCTGCACTGCGTTTTTGCACAATCGATCGCCCCGGTGAGTATTAGTTTGCAGACAATTTGAAACGCCTTGATGAAATTGGAAGGAATTCGTCTACTTCGTGGGAATTCCACTGCTCCATGCACCGGTGCTCGCATAAGCATTTACCAACCAGTCGTTGATTGGGTGTTGCGCTCTGCAATCGAGGCACCCCGTCGTGACATATTGCGCAGAGCAGTGCGGACAAACTCCCCGGTTTTCGAATGTGTCGAATGTTTGTCCGCATTGCGCGCACTTCCAGTAGGCGCCTATGGGCGGCGAGGTGCGGCAACTCGGACAGGCGAATCCCTCGCGGCGCGGCAATTTTGCGACACGCAACAACGCTCTAGCCTGTTTGAGACCGCCCCAACAATTCATCAACATGAATGCGGCTACCGCGCCCAGCCAAAAGGACCGCGAGACGACGGCCAGACCAATGAAAGCAACAATGCCGATCATGCCGAGAATCGTGGCGACCATCAAACTGCGGCCGCGTCCCAGCACGAACCAAAGCATAGAGTGAATAATCTGGCCGCCACCGAGAGGATAGATTGGCAATATGTTGAACACCAGCAGAACAACATCGATGCCCAAAATCGACCTGATCAATATGTAGGCATCTGGCATCGCATGCGCCCAACCCATGGACCGGGCCCACATCCAGGCTGCAATCAGGATGGGCAGGAGCACGACATTGACGAGCGGCCCGGCAACAATACTCCAGAGCGTAGCGCCCGGCCGTTGAGGCGGATTCACATATGCCACACCGCCGAGAGGCCATAGCATAATTCGATTCGCCGTTCCGCCCACCTGGCGGCATGCCAAAGCATGACCGAACTCGTGCATCAGCACAATCAGGAACAGCGCCAGATATTCCAGCACATTCCACGAAACGGACGTGTACCTTCCCCTGCCTGCTCGGCTCTGGATTTCAAATGCTGCCACGACAAACCAGGACCAATGCAGGAACAGATCAATTCCAGCGATGCGGAACAGATGGATAGACCCTTGGCGAAGAGTTGGCATTTCGCAAGCTTAATTCATCGGGATTGTCGCTGGCGATCAAGGAAACGAACCGCGGGGCGCGGTCCGTTTCGAGTTTTGTCATCTTGTCTCAACTCAGGATTGTTCAGGCGTAAATGCCTCGCTGCTTGATAGTGACCGCAACGCGGTCAATTGCCAGCATGTACGCAGCGATGCGGTTGTTGACGTTGTGTGCCTCGGCGTAGCGCACCACATCGTCGAAGCTGTCGCGCAGAATCGTCTCTAACTGCTCGTTGACGATGGCTTCCTTCCAGAAGTAACCCTGGCGATCCTGCACCCACTCGAAGTAGCTGGCAGTCACGCCGCCGGCATTGGCCAGAATGTCGGGCACGATAAAGATGCGCTTGTCTGCAAGGATCTCGTCGGCAACTGCGGTCGTTGGGCCGTTCGCGCCCTCAACCACAATGCGCGCTTTGATCTTCTCTGCATTGCGGCTGGTGATCACGTTCTCTGTCGCGGCGGGAATGAGAATATCGCAGTCGGAGACGATCAGTTCCTCGCTGGGCAGGGCCTCAGCGCCACGGAAACCGAGCGTTGATCCATTGCGATATTTGTATTCGATCAGCTGATGTATATCGATGCCGTTCAGATTCGAAAGACCGCCTTCCTTCTCGGCGATACCCACGATTTTGTATCCGTGCTCCATCATGAGGCGTGCGGCGTTTGAGCCGACATTGCCAAAGCCCTGAATGACGACGCGGCAGCCATCGATCGGCAGATTCAGATAACGCAGGCTTTCGTCGCACATTACCTGCACGCCTCGCCCTGTTGCCTCGACGCGTCCGCGCGACCCTCCGATATTTAACGGCTTGCCCGTGACGACGCTGGTAACGGTGTGCCCCATGTGCATGGAGTAGGTGTCCATGATCCACGCCATGGTCTGTTCGTTAGTGTTAACGTCGGGCGCGGGAACATCTTTTTCAGGCCCGATGAAATCGATGATCTCCGAGGTATAGCGACGCGTCATGCGCTCGAGCTCGCCCTGGCTCATCCTCTTCGGATCGCAAATGACTCCACCCTTTGCGCCCCCAAAGGGAATGTTGACGACAGCACACTTCCAGGTCATCCAACTCGCCAAGGCACGCACCTCGTCCAAGGTCACCTCGGGCGCATAGCGGATGCCGCCCTTGGCGGGCCCGCGGGCGATGGAGTGCTGAACTCGGAATCCAGTGAAGATTTCAATGTGGCCATCATCCATGGTCACAGGAAAGTGAACGATGATTTCGCGCGCGGGAGTCCTGAGCAGTTTCCACAGGCCTTCATCCAGGTTCAGCTTGCGTGCTGCAAAGTCGAACCGCGCGCTTTGGGCTTCCCAGGGATTAATTTCCTGGTCCAAAGACATGGTGGGGGTTACCGGTGACATGCTTATCTCCAATTCTCTCTATCTGCTGCGGAAAGGCCAAGAGAGCCTTTGGCTCTGCAACCGATTGACACAGCAGGATTTCCCCGATTTTCTCGAGGCGTTCCGCATTCGGCCGTTCCATAAGGGTTTGTAGGCCGTCTCGTTGGGTCTGCGGGCGATTCCACCTGAGCCCAAACGCATGTGAGTCTAGGCCTTGCATAGGGCCTCGTCAAGCCTAAGTGAACCTGTCTGGGAACCCCTTGGTACCCCCTTGAGCCACATCTGACAATGAGTTCCATTTCAGTCGCGGAACGACACACCGGACTTTTCCAAGCGCTTCCCTCTCCGGTGCCGGCCTTCTCTGCGGTGATTCTCTGGATACCAGAAAAAATCAAATCCAAAACCGTCAGTGAACGAACGAGCGACAAAATATTAAGATGGTCTTGTCACTACCACAGAAGTAACCGGGGACTCACTCTGAAGTTTCATAAACGCGACACCAATGGGTCCTAAGCTAAGTTACACTCAACAGAGCATCTTGCAGCCTTTTCCAAGTCCGCCACTTTTCGTACTTGCGAAGAATGGCCGATGGTAAATTCGCCGCGAAACCTGGAGATTTGATGTCATCTTCCGACAGGATACTGGTCATTGACGACGACAGAGTCGTAGGCGAGATCGTGTCGGCATTGGCCAAAGCCATGGGTTTGCAGTGCCCCGACACAAGCTTGATCCTTCTCGACCTGGTTATGCCGGAAATGGATGGCATCGAGATTTTGCGGCTCCTGGGCGAAATGAAATGCAGGGCGCGCATTGTTTTAATGAGCGGCATCAATATCCGGGTCATTGAGACGGCTAAGAAGTTGGCGCAGACCCTCGGTCTTTCCATCGTCGGGCACCTGCAGAAGCCGTTCCCGCTATCGCAGCTTAAGGACGTGCTCGGAACGAACCTAGTCCCTGAAGGGCCCAAGGCTCACAAAGAGCATCCGCCAATCGCGATTCCCGATGAGCAGCTGCGCCAGGCTTTCGAACGGAATGAGTTTGTGCTGTACTACCAGCCTCAGATCAACATCCAAACGGGAACTGTTACCGGCGTCGAGGCTTTGTCCCGCTGGCAGCATCCGGAACTTGGACTGGTCTTCCCTGACAACTTCATCTCGCGCATAGAAACGCTGGAGTTGATGGACAAATTCTGCTGGATCACGGCGGAACGAGCTCTCCAGGAAGTAAAACAGTTTGTTGGGCCGGACGGATTTCTTCCTCGCCTCGCGATCAATATCTCCGTGAGCTCCCTTCGCGATCTCAAGTTCCCTGACATCTTCATGAGCCTCGCCAAGAAGCACGACTTCCCTGCGGAAAACATTGTCCTGGAAATTACCGAGTCCGGGCTGATCGAGTTTTCTCTCGCGCTCGACGTACTCACGCGGTTGCGGATGAGAAACTTCCAGCTCTCGATTGACGACTTCGGCACCGGCTACTCCATGATGAAGCAGTTGCAGAACGTTCCCGCAATCGAGCTGAAGATTGACAAGACGTTTGTGATGAATATGCACGCGAATCACAGCGATCTTGTCATGGTCGAGAAAATCATTGAGATGGGCCATGAGCTCGACATGGAAGTTATCGCCGAGGGCGTCGAGACGGAAGATCAGTTCAATGCGTTGCGTCAGCGAGGCTGCGATGGCGTCCAGGGCTATCTTTTCAGCCGCGCGTTGCCCCCACCCGAAATGGTTCGTTGGCTCGATACCTACCGTACTCAGCAAGTAGCGCACTAACCCGGCCCGAGCTCGTCGGCGGCGGTCTACTTCCCGCAATTTTCCGCAAGTCGCCCCTTCATTCATTTAATCTTGCGTCTGGTCTTCCGGGCGGATCCACATTGATTCGCGAATCTGGACGATTGGAGAGACGAAATGCGGAAGTTACGAAGTGCCGCGCTCACGATTGCATTCCTTCCGCTCCCTTTCATTGGTTATGCACAATCTCCAGCCGCCCAGATACCGGCATCTGTTCCCGTTGCCCAGCCTCCGGCCCAACAACCAGCGACGTCCGCTCCAACACCGGAGCATCCGCTGAACCAAGCCGATTTGACGGCATTCTTTGACGGAGTGCTGCCGATGCAGTTGGAACGCAGCGATATCGCCGGGGCCTCTGTGTTGGTGATGAAGGACGGAAATGTCCTGCTCCAGAAGGGCTACGGATATGCGGATGTAAAGTCAAAAAGGCCCGTCGATCCGAATTCGACCATATTTCGGTTGGCATCGATCTCGAAGCTCTTCACGTGGATCTCGGTGATGCAGCTTGAAGAACAGGGCAAGCTCGACCTC
>WNGL01004726.1_pt1 | contig 31788 bp, 29 predicted proteins | sample 5400591 | NCBI WGS metagenome assembly WNGL01 (sample SAMN13153377, study PRJNA577476) | soil metagenome | isolation source: 80 cm soil or saprolite under Garry oak tree replicate 1 | place: USA:California | collected 2016-06-15
TTTCACTCCGTGGCGTCTCGCCAACTCCGACGGCGCAATCGAGGGGCTGGTCACGGGTTACTACGAACCGCTCCTGCGCGGCAGCCGCGCCAAGGCCACGCCGTTTGTTCACCCTCTATACGGTCCGCCGGATGACCTGCTCACCATAGATCTTTCCGCGATCAATCCGGACCTGCGCGGCATGCGCCTGCGCGGCCGCATCGAGGGAAAGCGTGTCGTGCCGTATTACTCGCGCGCGGAAATCGCTCGCGGCGCCGCACCCGTCGCTGGAAAAGAAATCCTGTGGGTCGACGATCCGATCGAAGCCTTTTTCCTCCAGATCCAGGGTTCCGGAAGAGTCCAGCTCGAGGGCGGCGAGACGCTGCGCGTCGGCTACGCGGACCAGAACGGCCACCCTTTCCAATCCATCGGGCGTTACCTCGTCGAGCGCGGCGAGCTCCAGCTCGGCGAAGCTTCGATGCCTGCGATCAAGGCCTGGGCGGCGGCGAATCCGAAGCGTCTCGAGGAGCTCCTCAACCAGAACCCGAGCTTCGTGTTCTTTCGCGAGCTGCCACTCGCCGACCCGGCGAGCGGCCCCGTCGGCGCGCTCGGAGTTCCGCTCGCGCCGGGCCGCTCGATCGCCGTCGATCCGCGCTACGTCCCCCTCGGGGCTCCGGTATTTCTCGTGACGACGTTTCCGGCAAGCGCGACGCCGCTCACCCGCCTGGTCCTCGCTCAGGATACGGGAGGTGCGATCCGCAATCCGGTGCGCGCGGATTTCTTCTGGGGGTTCGGCCCCGAGGCGGGCGCCCAAGCGGGCCGCATGCGGCAACAGGGGAGGATGTGGGCCCTGCTCCCGAAGGACCTGAAACCCGCTCCGACCGGCGCCGTGACGCCCTGAAGCGGGGTACGCCCGCTCAAGAGTTTATTTCTTGGCCTCGTCGATCAATTTCACCAGCTCCTCGGGCCGGGCGCCGAGGATTCTCTCCCCATTTGTCGTAAAGCTGGTTGGCGTCGCTCTCACGCCGATTTTCTTACCCAGGGCAAGCCACTTATCGACCGGCGCGTTACAGGAGGGCGCGGCCGGCGGGTCCCGGCTGTTCAGCATGAAATCGTAGTAGGCCTTGGCCCGGTCGGGCGCGCACCAGATGGTACGTGCCTTGTCCGGCGACTCGGGCCGAAGAATGGGGTAGAGAAACGTATAGATCGTAATGTCGTCCTGGCGTAGCAGCGCGCGGTCGAGGTTCTTGCAATAGGGGCAGAACGGATCGGCGAAAATCGCCACGACGCGCTTGCCGTTGCCCCGCACCTGCTTGATCGCGAGATCGAGCGGCAAATCCTCGAACTTGATCGCGGTAAGTTTTTGCTGGCGCTCTTCGGTGAGATTCTTCTGAGAACGCGCGTCGATGATCTCGCCCTTGAACACGAAGTTCACTTTCTCGTCGGTATAGAACAGCGTCTCCCCGACCACGATCTCGTACAAGCCGGAATAGGATGTCTTGCTCACGCTGTCCACTTTGATGCCGTCGAAGCGGGCTTCGACGCCCCGCCTCACCGATGCCTCGTCGGCGAGCGCGGTCGCCGTAAAGACCGCGGCGAGAAATAGAGCCGGCAGTCGCAAACTCATGATGGTTCCCCGTGGTGAAGGCCCCCGCCTATTCCCATGGCGCGGCGCGCAAGCAGAGTCTTGACGACCGTAGTGGAGTTGGTCAGGTTCAATCCGAAGTTCCGGATCCGCGCCGCGACTCGGTGGTTCGCATCAAAAAGCCGGAACAACCCGTCCGTGACCCAGCGCAATGCGAGTATATCCTCGGCGCGGGCGCGCTCATAGCTCCGCAGCAGGAGGCGATCTCCCGGGTCGGAGGCTCCACGGAGCAGCTCGGCAAGCGAGTGCGCGTCACCCAATCCCAGATTGACTCCCTGCCCGGCGAGCGGGTGCAAGACGTGAGCCGCGTCGCCGATGAGCGCTATCCTTCCCTGTGCCATCCGATCGGCAAACATGCGACTCAAGGGAAAGGCAGCGGGCGGCGTGAGCGGCTCCAAGGCGCCCAGAGCTTCGTCGCCCGCTTTGCTCACGCGAGCGCAAAACGCCGCGGGCGCGAGGGCGAGCAGATCGCGTGCGTGCGTTTCCGGTGCGGACCAGACGATCGAGACGCGCCGGTCGGGCAAGGGGAGATAGGCGAGCACACCGTCGCTGCGAAACCATTGATACGCGATATTGCGATGTGCCCGCGCGCAGGCGAAATTGGCGACGACGCCGAGCTGCGCGTAGCTCCCGCTTCGGGCCTCGATGCCCGCGGCGTGCCGCGCCCACGACTCGGCTCCATCGGCGCCGACCGCCAGTTTCGCCGTGACCATCTTGCCGTCTTCGAGACCGATTTCGACGCGGTTCGCGGCGCGACGCAGCTCCGAAGGCACCGCCGGACACAGCAGCGACAGATTTCTCTGACCTTCGAAACCCTGCCACAGGGCATGATGCAACCGGCTGGATTCGACGGTTGACGCGAGTTGCAGCGCCCCCGATTCGTAAGCGGAAAAATCCAGCCGCGAGCGCCCGTCGTCACCGAACACCCGCATGTCGTAAATCGGCGTGACCCGCTCGACTTCGAGGCGCCGCCACGCACCGATGCGGTCGAGAAACGCCCTGCTTGCCGGAGTCAGCGCGTAGACGCGCGAATCCCAATCGGGACCCGGCGAAGGCGGCGCCTTGCGCTCGATCAGTGCAAGCCTCAACCCACTTTCGGCAAGCGCCGCCGCCAGACTCGCCCCGGCAAGCCCTCCACCGATGATGACGATGTCGAAATCCATTCGTGGATTGTACCCGCGAAGGGAGTCTTCCTTGACAACCCTTGGACGCAAAAAGGATAATTTCCGGTTTTCCGTGGCGAATTAGCTCAGCTGGTTAGAGCGACGGAATCATAATCCGCAGGTCCGGGGTTCGAGTCCCTGATTCGCCACCATTTCTCCTCGAGCGAGCGACCAATGGCCCCACGCAGCGCCACATGCCTTGCGCTCCTGCCGGCCCTCCTTTGGGCCGAATCGGTTCTCGCTCAGACGCGGTCAATCCCGATCCCGCAGGACTCCAGGCGAGGCTACATCCGGCACGTCCAAGAGATGGCCGTAACCGTGGACGACAAAACGATGCAGCTCGCCGCAGGCGCGATCATCCGCGATCGCCAGAACCTGATCATCGTGCCGGTGACCATTCCGCGCGAGGGGGCCTGGGCCGCCTACAGCCTGAATCGCGACGGGCAGATTTTTCGCGTGTGGCTGCTGACACCCGACGAACTCGCGCGGCCCAGGCCCGGGGGCGGATGACATGGCGAAAAAGCTGTTCATTCGGACATTCGGCTGCCAGATGAACGAGTACGACTCGGACAAGATGGCGGATCTCCTGCGCGCGACGAAGGGCTTCGAGCTCACCGACCAGCCCGAAAACGCGGACCTGATCCTGTTCAACACCTGCTCGGTGCGCGAGCGGGCGCAAGAAAAGGTGTTTCACGATCTCGGGCGCGTGAAACACCTGAAGCAGGCGCGGCGCGATCTTCTCATCGGCGTGGGCGGCTGTGTCGCGAGCCAGGAAGGCGCGGCCATCGTGGCGCGCGCGCCCTATGTCGATCTCGTGTTCGGCCCGCAGACGCTGCACCGGCTTCCCGAATTGATCGACGCCCGGCAAAGCTCCGGCCGACCTCAGGTGGACGTTTCCTTCCCGGAGATCGAGAAGTTCGACAGGCTTCCCCCGGCGCGCGTCGTCGGACCGAGCGCCTTCGTATCGACCATGGAAGGCTGCAGCAAGTACTGCAGCTTCTGCGTCGTCCCCTACACCCGTGGGGAGGAAGTGTCCCGCCCCTTCGACGACGTGCTCACCGAGGTCGCCGGCCTCGCCGAGCAAGGCGTCAAGGAAGTGACTCTGCTCGGTCAGAACGTCAACGCCTATCGCGGCAGGATGGCCGACGGCGTGATCGCGGATTTTGCCCTCCTCCTCGAGTACGTCGCGGAGATCCCCGGAATCGGGCGTATCCGTTACACCACTTCGCATCCGAAGGAATTCACCCAGCGTCTCATCGATGCGCACGCACGGATCGAAAAGCTCGCTTCGCAGGTGCACCTCCCGGTACAGTCCGGCTCGGACCGCGTGCTCGCGGCGATGAAGCGCGGGTACACCGCCCTCGAGTACAAGGCCATCGTGCGCAGGCTGCGCGCCGCGAGACCCGGTATCCGGATCTCTTCGGATTTCATCGTGGGCTTCCCCGGGGAGACTGAGCAGGATTTCGAAGCGACCCTGAGACTGGTGGACGAAGTCGGTTTCGACAGCTCGTTCTCGTTTGTTTACAGCCGGCGCCCGGGAACGCCCGCCGCCGAGCTTCCCGACGATACGCCGCAGGAGGTGAAGCATGCGCGGCTCGCCCGGCTTCAGCGGAAAATCGATGCGCATGCGGGCAGGATTGGCGAAAGCATGGTCGGCACGCGCCAGTGCATCCTCGTCGAAGGCGCCTCGCGCAGGGACGCCGGGGAGCTCTCGGGCCGCGCCGCAGACAACCGCGTCGTCAACTTTCGCGGCCCCCGGCAGCTCATAGGGCAGTTCGTCGAAGTGACCGTCACTGCGGCGATGGCTCACTCCCTGCGCGGCGAGGTCCGCGTTGCGGCGTAGGCCTTTGAAGACCCGCCCCCTGGAACTCGTCCTCACGCCTGTCGACAATCAGCGCCTCGCCAATCTTTGCGGGACACTGGACGAGAACCTGAGGCAAATCGAAACCGCGCTGGACGTCACGATTGCGCGCCGCGGCGAGCGCTTCACGGTCCGCGGAGCGCAGGCGGCCCAAGCGGCCGACGTGCTGCAGAAATTCTACGAGGACGCCAAACGCGGCCTCACCCTGGACGATATTCAGCTCGGCCTGATCGAAGTCCGTTCCCGCGGCCGGGGGAAAGAAGACATACCGCTTCTCACCCGGCGGGCGGACCTGCGCGGCCGCACGCCCAGGCAGCGGCAGTACATCCAGAATATCCTCGAGCACGACATCACGTTCGCGATCGGTCCCGCGGGCACGGGTAAGACCTATCTCGCCGTGGCGTGCGCGGTGGACGCGCTGGAGCGCGATGCCGTGAAGCGCATCGTGTTGGTGCGGCCGGCGGTCGAAGCGGGCGAGCGCCTTGGGTTCCTCCCGGGAGATCTTGCTCAGAAGGTCGATCCGTACCTGCGACCGCTCTACGACGCGCTTTACGACCTGCTGGGTTTCGACAAAGCCGGCAAGCTCTTCGAGCGCGGCGCAATCGAACTCGCGCCGCTCGCCTACATGCGCGGCCGCACCCTGAACCACTCGTTCGTCATTCTCGATGAGGCCCAGAACACCACCCCCGAGCAGATGAAGATGTTCCTCACGCGCATCGGCTTCGGCTCGAAGGCGGTCGTGACCGGTGATATCACGCAAATCGATCTGGCGCGCGGGCAGAAGAGCGGAATGGTGGCGGTACAGAAAATCCTGGCCGAGGTGCGGGGTATCGCGTTCACCGCGTTCAAGAGCGACGACGTCGTCCGCCATCCACTGGTGCAACGCATCGTGGATGCCTACGAGCGTTACGGAGACGAGTAGCCGCCGTGCCGTCCCGCGGCTGGCCCGACGCCGCACCGCGGGCACGACCGCGTCGCCTGAGAAAACCGCGCATCACGCTCCACCTTCAGGTCGCCTCTCGCGCCGCCCCGGTCCCTGCTTTGGCCGAAGTCCGCCGTTGGGTGCGCGCAGCGCTCAAAGGCTCGGCCGAGATCACCGTGCGGATCGTCGGAGCGGCCGAAGCCCGGATTCTCAACCGTCGCTATCGCGATCGCGACTATGCGGCCAACGTGCTGAGCTTTCCCTACACTCTGCGACGCGGCTTGGTGCAGGGCGACATCGTCCTTTGTGCCCCGGTGGTCGCCCGTGAGGCCCTCGCCCAGGGAAAAACGGTGGAGGCGCATCTTGCGCACCTGACAGTTCACGCGCTGCTGCACCTCCAGGGCCACGATCACCTCCGGCGGGGCGACACCGCGCGCATGGAAGCGCTGGAAAAGAAGCTCCTCGCCAAACTCGGTTATCCTGACCCCTACGACGATTCCGGGTGACGAATCTCGGGGTTGGATGAAACCGGCCCCGAGGCGCCAGCCCGCTGCAAGCATGGACGAATCGAACAAACCTTCGCTGCTTGAACGCCTTTCCGCGCTGCTCATGCGCGAGCCGGAGGATCGCGAGCAGCTGCTCAAGCTGCTGCACTCCGCCTTCGAGAGAAATCTCCTCGACGGCGACGCCCTGTCGATGATCGAGGGCGCCTTGCAGGTCTCCGAGATGCAGGTGCGCGACATCATGGTGCCGCGCGCACAAATGGACATGATCGACATCAGCGAGACCCCCGACAAGTTCATTCCGCACGTAATCGCCACGGCGCACTCGCGCTTCCCGGTCATCGACAAGAATCGCGACGACGTCATCGGCGTCCTGCTCGCCAAGGACCTGCTGCGCTACTACGCCGGCGAGGAAGAGTTCAAGGTGCGCGACATGCTCCGGCCCGCCGTCTTCGTCCCCGAGTCCAAGCGCCTGAACGTGCTGCTGCGCGAATTCCGCGCGAACCGCAACCACATGGCGATCGTGGTCGACGAGTACGGCGGGGTGGCGGGCCTGGTGACCATCGAGGACGTGCTCGAACAGATCGTCGGCGAGATCGAAGACGAGTACGACTTCGACGATTCGGAGGACAACATCGTGCGCGAGCAAGGGGGCCACTACCGCGTCAAAGCGCAGACCGAAATCGCCGATTTCAATCGGGCCTTCGGAGCGAAATTCTCCGACACCGATTTCGACACCGTGGGCGGGCTCGTGGTAAACCGCTTCGGGCGCCTGCCCAAGCGCGGCGAGGCAATCACCATCGACGGCCTGCGCGTCCAGGTGCTTCGTGCCGACAGCCGCAGGCTGCACGTCCTTCAGGTGCACCGGCTGCCAGGCAAGGCTTGAAGGCTTTTCTCCAATCGCCGCTCGCCGCGATTGCCGCGGCTCTTGTCGCAGGCGCGGTGACCGTCGCCGGCTTCGCTCCGCTCGCGGTATTCCCGCTTCCGTTCTTGACTCTCGCAGGCCTTCTGCTCATCTGGCTGCGGGCAGGGGCGCAGGCCGCGTTCTGGGCAGGCTTCGCTTTTGGCGTCGGCCTCTTCGGCGTCGGTGCGTCCTGGGTCTACGTCAGCCTTCACGACTTCGGAATGATGCCGGCACCGCTCGCTGCGATCGCCACGCTCGCCTACTGCGCGATCCTCTCGCTCTATCCTGCCGCCGCCGGCTGGTGTCTCGCGCGGCTAGTGCGCGCTCCGCTTACCGCCGCGTTGATCGCGTTCCCGGCGGCGTGGACACTCTTCGAGTGGCTGCGCGGCTGGGTCTTCACCGGCGTGCCCTGGCTTGCCCTCGGTTACAGCCAGGTCGACTCTCCGCTCGCGGGATTTGCTGCCGTTATCGGGGTATACGGCGTGTCGTTCGCGACCGTGCTTTGCGCCGGCCTGCTCGTTCTCGTGACCACTGGCTCCCTGAAAGCCCGCCTCACCGGCGGCGTGGCGCTCGTTTTTGCTTTCGGCCTCGGTCAGCTGCTCAAGCAGATCGAGTGGACCTCTCTCCAGGGCGCGCCCCTCAAGGTTGCGCTGCTCCAGGGAAACATCCCCCAGGATCTGAAGTTTCAGGCGGATCGATACGCGATGACTCTGTCGGTCGACCCGAGCTACCTGAAAGACATCGCGAAGATCGCGGCCGAGCGTGGCGCCGACGTACTGATCGGCGTGCCCATCCGGGACCTCGAGGGACGCTATTTCAACAGCGTGGTCAGCGTGGGGGCTTCGCCTTCGCAGCGCTACGACAAGTCGCACCTCGTCCCCTTCGGCGAGTTCGTTCCCCCGGGCTTCGGCTGGATCGTGAAGACCTTCGCGATTCCGCTCTCGGATTTTTCACTGGGCCCGGAACACCCCAGGCCGCTGGCACTCACCGGGCAGCTCGTCGCGCCGAACATCTGCTGGGAGGATGCCTTCGGCGAGGAGATCATCCGCCAGTTGCCGGAGGCGACGCTGTTGGTGAACGTCTCGAACGTCGCCTGGTTCGGAGATTCACTTGCTCCGGCCCAGCACCTGCAGATATCGCGCATGCGCGCACTCGAGACCGGACGCACCATGTTGCGCGCGACCAATACCGGAATGACTGCGATCATCGATCCTCGCGGCAGGGTCGTCGCGAGATTGCCGCAGTTCAGCGAGGGCGTCCTCGAGCGCGAAGTGCAAGGGCATTCCGGGGCAACGCCTTACGTGAAACTGGGCAACACCCCGGTCGTTCTCATGTGTGTCGTGCTGCTTGGTGCGCTCGTATTCATCCGCCGCCGCGTTGGTCGGGTCGGGGAAAGCCGGTAGAATCCATCGCAGTCACCGCACGCTCATGCTGACCTTCCAGGAACTGATCCTCAAGCTGCAGAGTTACTGGGGCAGCAAGGGCTGCGCCCTGCTGCAACCCTACGACATGGAAATGGGCGCGGCCACGTTCCATACCGCCACGTTCCTGCGCGCGATCGGCCCCGAGCCGTGGAAAGCCGCCTATGTGCAACCTTCGCGGCGACCCAAGGACGGGCGCTACGGCGACAACCCCAACCGTCTGCAGCACTACTACCAGTATCAGGTCGTGCTGAAACCTTCGCCCGATGATCTGCAGGATCTCTATCTGGGCTCGCTCAAGACGCTCGGCATCGATCTGCGCAAGAACGACGTTCGTTTCGTCGAAGACGACTGGGAATCCCCGACTCTCGGCGCCTGGGGTCTCGGCTGGGAAGTGTGGTTGAACGGCATGGAAGTCACCCAGTTCACCTACTTCCAGCAGGTCGGCGGCCTCGACTGCATACCGGTTTTGGGTGAGCTCACCTACGGGCTCGAACGCCTCGCGATGTACTTGCAGGGCAAGGACAGCGTTTTCGACCTCACCTGGGTGGACGGCGTCACTTACGGCGACGTCTACCATCAGAACGAGGTCGAGCAGTCGAAGTACAACTTCGAGGCGAGCGACGCCCCCTGGCTGCTGTCGCAATTCAACGATTACGAATCGCAGGCGAAGCGCTTGATCGACGCGGGGCTGCCGCTGCCGGGCTACGAGATGGTCTTGAAGTGCTCGCACACCTTCAATCTGCTCGATGCGCGCGGCGCGATCTCAGTGACCGAACGAGCGGCCTACATCGCACGCGTGCGCGCGCTCGCTAAAGTGGTTGCACAGGCTTATTACGAGTCGCGCGAAAAGCTCGGGTTCCCGATGCTGAAACCGGTGCAAGCGGCGAAAAAGAAGGCCACGGCGTGAACGACCATGGCGAAGAGTAAGAGGGGGAAAACCCCGCAAGCGAAAAGCCTGCTGGTCGAGCTGCTCACCGAGGAACTACCACCAAAGTCTTTGGCGCACTTGGGCCGTGCATTCGAAGAAGGTATTTACGATGGCTTGGTCTTGAGAGGGCTGCTCATAGCGCCATCTCGCCATCCAAGAGCTCTCGCGACCCCACGACGCCTGGCTGTGCAGGTACCTAACGTGCTCGACATGGCAAGCGATCGGCCTCGCGAGTTCACCGGACCATCCGTCAAGGCCCCACCGGAGGCCGTTGCAGGTTTCGCGAAAAAACATGGCACAGACGTAAAGGCGCTTGAGCAGCGAGATACCCCGAAGGGGAGGGTTTTCGTAGCCAACGTAAGCTTGAAGGGTGCAGCACTAGACGCCGTGCTCGCCGAAATTGTGGTTGACGCTCTCAAAAAGTTGCCGATTCCTAAGATTATGCGATGGGGTACCAGTGATGAGCAGTTTGTGCGCCCTGTGCACGGGCTCGTGATGCTCCATGGCTCGCGCACCGTTCCAGGAAGGGTGCTTGGACTAGAGTCTGGCAATCGAACCCGCGGCCACCGCTTCATGGGCTCCGCCGAGATCGTGCTTGGCAACGCGGATACATACGAGAAGAAACTTCTAGAGGAAGGCAAGGTGCTGGTCGATTTCGAGAAAAGGAAATCGGAAGTCGACCGACAATTGAAGGCCGAGGTGAAGAAGCAAAACGCAAGTCTAGGCGAATATCAGGTGCTGCTCGACGAGGTTGCGGCGCTGGTCGAGCACCCGACCGTCTACGTCGGCGAATTCGACAAAGCCTTCCTCGAGGTGCCGCAGGAATGCCTGATCCTCACCATGCGCCAGAATCAGAAGTATTTTCCGCTGTTCGCCCCCGACGGGAAGCTGCTGCCGAAATTCCTCATCGTCTCCAATATGCGCGTCGATGACCCTCGCCCAATCGTCGGCGGCAACGAGCGGGTCGTCCGGCCTAGGCTCGAGGACGCGCGGTTCTTCTTCAACCAGGACCAAAAGACCCGCCTCGAGGCGCGCGTGCCCCAGTTGGCGAAAGTCGTGTTCCACAGCAAGCTCGGCAGCCAACTCGAGCGTGTCGAACGCATCCAGCTGCTCGCTGGAGCGATCGCTCGCGATCTGGGCGCTGATGCCATGCTCGCCGAGCGTTCAGCGTGGCTTTCCAAGGCCGACCTGCTCACCGCCATGGTCGGAGAATTTCCCGAACTGCAGGGCGTCATGGGGCGCTACTACGCGCTGCACGATGGTGAGCCGCGTGAAGTCGCCGATGCGATCGAGCAGCACTACCGCCCGCGCTTCGCCGGCGACAAGCTTCCCGAAGGGCCGATCGCCAGTGCCGTGGCGCTCGGCGACAAGCTCGATTCGCTCGCAGGCTTGTTCACCGTCAAGGAGCTGCCGACCGGGGACAGGGACCCGTTCGGACTTCGTCGCGCAGCCCTGGGGGTCATCAGAATTGTCATCGAAAATCAGCTTCCTTTGTCGCTCAAGGATCTCTTGGACGCGGCTTTCGGGCCTTTCAGAGGTAAGCCGCAGACGGATCTCAAGATGTTTTTCACTGAACGCATGCGCAGCTATTTCCTTGAGCGCGGCTACTCCGCGAACGAGGTCGAGGCGGTTCTCAGCCTGAACCCGGTTGCGATAGCCCTCATCCCCAAGCAACTCGAAGCTGTTCGTGCGTTTTCCGCGCTTCCCGAGGCAGCCAGTCTTGCCGCGGCCAACAAGAGAATCGCCAACATACTGCGACAGGCGGAAGCCCAGGGCGAGATGTTCGCTGATACCGATGTTTCAGCGTTCAAAGAGCCCGCCGAGATCTCGCTTTTCGAAGCCTTGCAGACAGCGTCCCATTCGGCGAGGCCTCTATTCGACTCCGGAGATTTCACCGGATACCTGAAAGCCTTTGCGTCCTTGAAGAGTCCCGTGGATTCGTTCTTCGACACAGTCATGGTCATGACAGAGGACAAGAAGCTTCGCGAAAATAGGCTTGCGCTCCTCACCGATATGCGCAAGGCGATGAATCGGTTCTCGGATATCTCCAAGCTCGCCGCATGAAGCTCATCATCCTCGACCGCGACGGCGTGATCAATTACGACAGCGCCGAGTTCATCAAGCATCCCGACGAGTGGCGGCCGATCCCGGGAAGCCTCGATGCCATCGCTCGCCTGACGCAGGATGGCTGGCGTGTCGTGGTCGCAACGAACCAATCGGGGGTCGGCCGCGGCCTCATGGACATGGCGAGCCTGAATGCCATCAACTCCAAGATGCACAAGGCCGTGAACCAGGCGGGCGGGCGCATCGAGGCGGTGTTCTATTGCCCCGACACGGCGGAGTCCCAGTCGCCCTGCCGCAAACCCAATCCGGGAATGTTCTTCGCCGTCGCCGAGCGCCTCAACGTCGCGCTCGACCGGGCGCCCTGCGTGGGCGACAGCCTGCGCGACCTCCAGGCCGCAGCCGCGGTCGGAGCCCACCCTATCCTGGTGCTCTCCGGGAAAGGTGCGAAAACGCGCTCTGCAGGACAGCTTCCGGAAGGGACCGCCGTCTATCCGGATCTGGCCGCGGTGGCGCAGGCGCTGTGCCAATGACCTTCCTACGCTCGCTCGTCTTCCTGATCGCCGAGATCCTCGTCACCCCGCCTTACGCGGTCGTCGCGCTCGCCACTTTTCCCTTGCCGCGGCTTGCACGCTATCGCGTCATATCCGGCTGGTCGCGCGCGATGATCTGGCTTGCGAAGAGCGTGCTCGGTATCCGCTATCGAGTGATCGGCATGGAGAACCTGCCGCGGACTCCCGGCGTGATCCTGGCAAAGCATCAATCGGCGTGGGAGACCTTGGCCTTCCAGCTCATTTTCCCACCGCAGGTGCTGGTATTGAAGCGAGAGCTCCTGTGGATTCCCTTCTTCGGCTGGGGTCTTGCGCTTACGAGCCCGATCGCCATCGACCGCAGCCGCGGCGTCCGGGCGCTGAATCGGATGGCCGAGCTCGGCCGCGAGCGGCTCGCTCAAGGGTTCTGGATCGCAATCTTTCCGGAAGGCACGCGCGTAAAACCGGGCGAACGCGGCAAATATCACGAAGGCGGCGCATGGCTTGCGGTGAAATGCGGCGCGTCGGTCGTGCCGGTCGCGCACAACGCCGGCCTGTTTTGGGGTCGCAACGCCTTTCTCAAGCGTCCGGGAACGGTGACGGTGGAGGTCGGACCACCGATCGATTCGCGCGCTCATACGCCGGAATCGCTGAACCTGTCGGTCGAGGAGTGGATCGAGGGCCGCATGGCGAATCTATGTCCCCAGCGTTGAAAGGAGATCATCGATGCGTATCCTCCACACCATGCTGCGAGTAACCGATCTGGAGCGGTCGCTGCGCTTCTACACCGAGGTTCTCCGCATGCGGCTGCTCCGCCGCAAGGACTATCCTGAGGGCAAGTTCACCCTGGCTTTCGTCGGTTACGGCGACGAAACCGATACCGCGGTGATCGAGCTGACCCACAACTGGGGTGTGGACAAGTACGAACTCGGCAACGCCTTCGGCCACATCGCCGTGGCAGTGGACGACGCCTACAAGGCTTGCGAGGAAGTGAAGCGGCGCGGTGGAAAGGTCACGCGCGAGGCCGGGCCGATGAAGCACGGCACAACAGTGATCGCCTTCATCGAGGATCCCGACACCTATAAGATCGAGCTGATCGAGCGCAAATAGGCTCGACGATGCTCCAGGGGCGGGGAACTCGCGCGCGGGCGCTCAGCGAAACGTTCCGGGCGTGCCCGCAACGCGGTATTTGCGGATGTCGCTCTGCTGGCCGATCAGTGCCTTGGCGAAGTCTTCGAGCATGTCGTCGCTGACTTCCTGCGCAGGAATGGAGAAGTACTCCACCCCGAGGCCAAACAGATGCGTCGCCTGGACGTGCAGCCTGCCTTGCTCGTGGTCCGCCTTGATGACGATGTCGGTGAGGACTGCGGCGGGAACGGTGAATTTCGCGCCGATGACGAAACCCTTGGCGTTCTTCTTCTCCTCTTCGACGAATTTGACCTTGCTGAGCCATAGGGATTCGCGGATCCGCTGCATCGCGGGGGGCATGTCTTTCTCGATCACCACGGTATCGGGGCCCGCCCACTTGACGAAGAAATGGGTCGTATCGAAGTATTCCTTGTCGTTGATGCGCTTTTTCCGATAGTCGATGAACGACTCGGTAAACAGGAGATTCCTGAAATCGGCGACCCCAGGGATCGAGTACACGAGGGGGCTGGTGGGCTTGACCACCGCGAGCTGCTTGAGCAGCTCGTGGACGTACTGGAACGCCTGTTTCATCTTGTCTTCGACCAGCTTGAGTTTGTCCCCCTGCAGATTCTGCTGAAGAATCTGCTGGGTCTTCACCAAGTCGGCCTGTTTTTTCAGGTCGTCAAGAAGGCCCATGGCCATCCCCCAATTTAGCTTTGATACGGCATTTCTCGATCGGCATCTATACACCATTTTGCCAGCGGGCGTTTGCGTGGTCTAGGTGCGACGCTGCGCAAGCCGGTTGGCGATTGTGACAAAAGCCGCAACCGGGAGATTTTGCGCGCGCTTGCCCGGGTCGATGCCCAGTTCGGCGAGATCAGAAGGGGAAATCACTCCCGAAAGGTTGTTTCTCAGAGTTTTCCGCCGCATCGAAAATGCCCGGGCGACGATCCCGGAGAAGCCGGCTTCATTCAAGGCATCGAGCTCCGCTAAAGGACGCGGTACGAGGCGCACGACGGCGGAGTGAACTTTGGGCGCAGGCCGGAATGAACCAGGGGCGACCGTGAAGAGGCGCTCGAGGCGGAAGCGGTATTGCAGCGAGACCGACAGCCGCCCGTATTCGGGTTCCGACGGCTTCGCGATCATCCGTTCAACGACCTCGTGCTGAAGCATGAAATGGAGATCCGTGCAGCGGGATGCCGCAGCGGCAACGTGGAACAGGAGCGGGGTGGAAATATTGTATGGGAGGTTGCCCACGACTCTAAGAGGCGCAGGCAGAGTCGCAAAGTCGAAGCGCAGCGCATCGGCTTGGTGCACCGTCAGGCGGTCGACGGGATAACGCTCGCTCAGGCGCCCGCTCAGGTCGCGGTCGAGCTCCACGACGTGGAGGTGCTCGACCCGCTCGAGCAGCGGGGTCGTCAGCGCACCGAGTCCGGGGCCGATTTCAACGAAGTGCTCGCCCCGGTGCGGATCGATTGCGGAGACGATGTGCTCGATGATCCCCCGGTCGACGAGAAAATGCTGACCGAATCTTTTTCGCGGGACATGCCGACCGGGCGTCACTGTCTAGCGGGCCGCCCGCATCTCAGCTTGCGCCATCTCGATCGCCGCTTCGACCGCCTCGATGAGGCTATCGGGTTCTGCCCGACCGGTGCCCGCAAGCTCGATCGCGGTGCCGTGGTCGACCGAAGTGCGGACCATGGGCAAGCCGAGCGTGACGTTGATTCCTTTGCCGAAGCTCGCGTACTTGAGCACGGGCAAGCCCTGATCGTGATACATCGCAAGTACGCAATCGGCCGCGGCGAGCCGATCCGGAACAAACAGCGTATCCGCTGGCAACGGTCCGGTGAGCTGCATACCTTCCGCACGCAATTTCTCGAGGACCGGCCCGATCACTTCGATTTCCTCTCGCCCGAAATAGCCGCCCTCGCCGCTATGCGGATTGAGACCGGCGACCAGAATCCGCGGCGCAGAGACGCCAAACCGGCGGATGAGTTCCGCCTGGAGGACCCGGATGGTCCGTTCGAGGCCTTCGCGGGTAAGCGCGCGCGGCACGTCCTTCAACGCGAGGTGCGTGGTCGCAAGCGCGACGCGCAGGCCCCCGCCCGCGAGCATCATGACCACCTGTGCGGCACCGGTGCGCTCGGCGAGATACTCCGTATGTCCGATGAAAGCGATGCCGCCGTCGTTGATGACGCCCTTGTGCACGGGTGCAGTCGTGAGCGCAGCGAACTCGCCAGCCTTGCAGCCTGCAATTGCGCGGTCGATGAGCGAAATCACGTAGGGCGCGTTGCGCGGATCAAGCTTGCCTGCCCGACAGGGGTACGCGAGCGGGACATGCAGACATGCGATCGAATCCGGTGTCAAGCCTGCGCCGGGATCGCGCAGCTGAACGCGGAGCCGGAGCTGCCGGGCGCGGCTCTCGAGCATCTCCCGGTCTCCTAGAACCACGACGCGCGCGGCAAACCCCCTTCGCGCGAGCGCCAGACAGACATCGGGGCCGATTCCCGCAGGCTCCCCGGAGGTCACGGCTATGACCGGAACGGAATCGGGGCGCGACGGAACGCCTACCCAAGACACCGCCGGTTTTTCGAGCCGAGCGTTCACCGTTCTTCGAGCCGCATTTCAACGTACGCGCGGTCGCGCAGCTGGCGCAGCCATTCCTGATAGGCTTCGTCGCCCTTTCTATCGAGAATAGCCTTGCGCGCCTCGATCTCCGCAAAAGCCCGCTCGAATTCCGACACGGTATCGCCCGGATAGATCCACCCAAGATCTCCACCCCGAGAAGCCGAACCGTCGTCCGAATTCAGGCGGGCGAGCTCGGCGAAGTTCACTCCGTTTACGATGCGTTCCCGCAGGCTGAGCAGCTTCCTCTTGGCTTCATCCTCGGAAACCAGATCGTTGGTACGCACCAGAATATGACGCACGTGCGCCTGTTCCACGAGAATAGGCGCACCGGCACCGCGCAGCTCGAGGAGCTTGAGCACGTGGAATCCGGCGGCACTTCGAAACACGTTGCTGATGTCTCCGGGCTTCAGACCTTCCAGGGCCTCGACGTACAATTCCGGCAACCGCTGCTGACTGCGCCAACCCATCACGCCTCCCTGAAGCGCATCCGGCGCATCGGAGTAAGTGGCGGCGAGCTGAGCGAATTCCGTGCCGTCCCTGAGCCGCTTGACCGCTTCCTCGGCGCGGGCACGCCGGCTTTGCAGCTGCGCCGGGGTCGCCTGCTCGGGTACCCGGACCAAGATGTGCGCGATGTTGTATTCAGTCGCAGTGTCTTTTCTGTCGCTCTGCTCGAGGAGCAGATTCTCGATCTCGCCTTCGCTAACGGTGATCTTGCCGGTGACTTCGCGGTCCCGCAAGCGATTCATCAGAATCTCATTGCGCAGCTCTTCCCGAAATGTATCGAAACGGATCGCATCGCGCTCGAGCGTCTGCCTGAATTCGGTCAATGAGAGCTTGTTCCCCTCGGCGACGCGGCTGACGGTGCGATCGAGCTCCAGATCGTCGACGCGTACCCCCGTCTCACGGGCATATTGCAGCTGAACTTTTTCGATGATGAGGCGCTCCAGCACCTGGCGCTCGATCTCGCCGCGAGCGGGAAGGGATGTTCCGCGGCGCTGCAGCTCCTTCTGCACGCGATTCAACCGCTCCTCCAGCTCGTACTGCGTGATCACCTCCTTGTTGACAACCGCGACGATCCGGTCGATTAGGTCGACGCGCGCTGGCGCGGCCTGCTCGGGACGAGGGCTTTGCGCGAACGCCGCGCCACAAGCCGCCAGCAGCAGAATGGTAAGGTGAAATCTCATCGTTTCATTGTCAAGCCATCAGTCGTAGAAATCAAATGGGTCGCCAGGCTTCCTCTCGGCTGAGGGGGCGTTGATCCGCTGATAACCCGGAACGTTGCGTTTCAAGGCCTCGAGCGGATTGGACCCGAGGCGCGAAAAGCCGTTCAGCTCCAGCTGCAGGAACACGCTCGACGAAGAAGTGCCGCCGGGCAGTGCGAATCGCTGCATGATGATGCGGCTTGTCCAGCAGTCGGCTCCGTATTCGAGTCCCCCTATGCCTTCGACGATCCGGCTGTCGACAAGCGAGTAGTTGAAGCGCCCGACGGCGTACCAGCGCCCGGCTATCGGCCACTGCGCCGACAGGTCCACCTGCTTGAGCGGCCCCGGCGACGAGATGTCCCCGCTCAGGTAGCGGTAGCTCAGATTGAGCGCCTTGAGCCCCTCGGGCCGATAGCGCGCCGCCACGGTCAGGCGCTCGGTGCGGTAGTCGCGTTGATCGTATTCGGTGGCACCCTCGAGGGTCCAGTGCTCGCTCACGCGCCCCGACAGCGCGGCGAGCCAGTTCGATGCGTTGTAAGTGCGCGGCGTGTCGGCAGGAGTGAGCGTGACCCGCTGGTCCCTGAAATAGTAGCGCTGACCGAACGTGGCGCGCAGCACTTCCTGCCCGTTCGAAGCCAGAAGCATGCGGGACGTAACTGCTGCAGTGAGCTGGCGCGCGTCGTTGATGCGGTCGCCGCCGGAAAACAGGTTTTCGGAAAAGATCTGGGTGTAGTTGAAGTCCGCGATCGCGGTGTCGAACAGCGGAATTTGGTTCTGGTCGCGAAACGGGATATAGACGTAGTAGAAGCGCGGTTCGAGCGTCTGTATGGCCGCCTGCCCGAGCGCGTTGCTCTCTCTTTCGTAGATCAGCCCGCTGTCGACGCTGAAAATGGGAAGCGAGCGGCTCATCGAATTCGGGAACGCCAGGATGGTCGGGACGGTCGCACTCGGTGGGATCTCATAAAGCGAATAGTACGTGTAGTGCACGCCGACCTTCGGTGTGAGGAAGAAACCCGGCGTGATGAGCGGCAGGCTGAGGGTCGGATAGAACGTCGAGCGCTTGCCGTTCACGAGCGAAGGATGGCTGAACTCGACAAACTCGGTCGAGGACCCGAAGTCGAAGCCGCCGATGTCCTGGCGCAGGGTGGACAAGGTGAGCTGCGGGGTGCGACCGTAAGGGACCACGATCGGATTGTCCGGATCCTGCAGGACCTGGAACCGTTGGACCCGCGCCGTGGCCGAGTAGCTGCCCGTGTCCCACCATTTGCCGTTGTAGGTCAAGAAGCCCTCACGAGGCAGCGTGGCCTGTGAAGCGATGTTGATGCGGGTCGCAAGATCGCGGAAATAGCTGTCGTCCGAGACTTTGTTCAGATTGAGTCCGCCAAGGAGGGAGCCATCGCGGTTGTAGCTGCCAACCAGATTCATGCCATAGCGGCGGCTATCCGCGGCACGGTCATGCGGGAGCACCTCCGCGCTGAATTCGCCTTTGTAGTCCTTCTGCAAATAACGGAACTGCTCCGCGAGCTGCAATCCGCGCTTTTCCATGTAACGCGGCGCGAGCGTGAGGTCGTAGTTGGGCGCGAGATTCAGGTAATACGGAATTCCGACCTCGGGGCCGCTCTTCCCGGTAACGCCGATCGAAGGCGGAAGAAAGCCCGATTTACGCTGGTTGTTGAGAGAGAAGTCAAAAGAAGGCGCCGCGATGATGCGCAGTCCCTCGAAATACACGCTGGCGCCGCGGGCGGTCCCCACGTCGCGCGTAAAATCCAGTTCCAGCTCGTCGGCCTTGACCAGCCAGCCGTCGTCGCCCGGCTTGCAGGAGGTGAAGAAGCCGTCCTTGATCCTGTATTGGTTTTCGCCCAGGAACTCGATCGTCTCCGCCTCCCCGCGCGCCGAGACGGGTTGCTGGCCCGTTTTTGCGCGCGGCGTGAACGTGAAGTCGGGTTTCTCGAATAGGCCTGTCGCGTCCTTGATCGAATACCTCAGCGCGGGGCCCCTTAAAGTGTCACCGTTGCGTTGAAGGCGCACGTTGCCGCGGGCTTCGACGTCTTCGTTTCCCTCGTGATATGTCAACGAGTCGGCCCGGATCGACAAGTCCCCTCGACGCAAGCTCGCGTTGCCCTGAGCGGTCGTGTCCTTTCCTGCAACGCCTTCGATGCGGTCCGCGTCCAGGATAATCGGCAATGCGCCCGTCTTGGATCGTTGCTCGGAAGGCCTCTGCAGCTGAAGTCCCTGCCCCTGCGCGTACACCGCGACAGAGCAAGACAAGGCAAGTGCCAACGCCGCACTGCGGGCAAGGGAACAAGACATATCAGAGAAGCCTGGACCTGGGCTTTCGGGGCGGGTGCTAAAATCGCACAAATCTGCAGCGAAGGCAATTCTTTGTTTCAGGAGGACTTTTGGACCGCGTGGAGCAATTGCGTCGATGGCTGGCGGTGACCCTAGCGAGCGACGATTTCAGCATCGCGCCCGCGTCCGACGACGCGAGCTTCCGGCGCTATTTCCGGATCCGACGCGGCGCGGCGCAAGCGTCACTCGTCGCAATGGACGCCCCGCCAGACAAGGAGAACTGCGCTCCCTTCGTGCATGTTGCGCACCTGTTCGCCGGAGCGGGCGTGCACGTGCCCACGATCCATGCACAGGACCTTGAACAAGGCTTTCTGCTGCTTTCGGATCTGGGCGACACGACTTATCTGGATGCGCTCGACGAGCACAACGCCGGAAGGCTGTACGAAGACGCTCTCGACGCACTGCTGCGGATTCAGCGAGCGAGCCGCCCCGGGGCGCTGCCCGATTACGACAGAGAATTGCTCGAGAAGGAACTGCGTCTTTTCCCCGACTGGTACATCGCGCGCCAGCTGCGGCGCGAGCTCGACGCGGCACAACTCCAGACACTGGAGAAAGCGTTTTCAACGATCCTCGATAACAACCTCGGGCAGGCGCGGGTGTTCGTGCACCGCGACTACCATTCCCGCAACCTTATGGTCTGCGAGCCTTGCCCAGGGATTCTCGATTTTCAGGACGCGGTGTACGGCCCGATCACCTATGATCTCGTCTCGCTCCTGCGCGACGCCTACCTCGCCTGGGAGGAGGAACGCGTCATCGATTGGGCGATCCGCTATTGGGAGAAGGCGCGCGGCCAGGGGCTGCCCGTCCCCGGTGATTTCGCGGATTTCTATCGGGATTTCGAGTGGATGGGAGCCCAGCGGCAGCTCAAGGTGCTGGGGATTTTCGCGCGCCTTTCCTTTCGGGACGGCAAGGACGGTTATCTGAAAGACCAGCCGCTTGTGATGAGCTACCTGCGGCGCACGTGCGAGCGTTATCGCGAGCTTGCCGGGCTCGGGCGCCTGCTCGAGGAGCTCCAACGGCAGGAAAAGCGCGTTGGCTACACGTTCTGAATTTTGAACGATGAAGGCCATGATTCTTGCCGCAGGGCGGGGCGAACGCATGAGGCCCCTCACCGACGCGATCCCCAAGGTGCTTCTCGAAGTGCGCGCCAAGCCCCTGATCGTTTGGTCGATCGAGGCGCTCGCGCGCTCGGGCGTTCGCGAGATCGTCATCAATCACGCGCATCTCGGCCACATGATCGAAGCTGCGCTCGGCGATGGACGCCGCTTCGGCGTCGCAGTCCGCTACTCGCGCGAAGCCGAGCCGCTCGAAACCGCCGGGGGGGTCGCCCAGGCGCTCCCCCTGCTCGGCGATGAACCCTTCCTCGTCGTCAACGGCGACCTCTTCTGCGACTTCGACTTCTCGCGTCTCGTTGGGATCGCCCTGGGACAAGATCTCGCGCATTTGGTACTGGTCGCGAATCCGCCGCATCACCCGCAAGGAGACTTCGCGCTCAACGGCGCGCAAGTCGCCGAATCAGGACAGTCCAAGCTCACCTTCAGCGGAATAGGTCTTTACCGCCCAGAGCTCTTCTCGAGCATCAGGCGGGGTTCGAAGGGACAGATTGCCTCGCTCCTGCGTGCAGCGATGGCGCGCGGGCTGGTCTCCGGCGAGATGCATCGCGGCATCTGGCACGACGTCGGCACGCCCGCGCGCCTTTCCGCGTTGAACGAGCGCGTCGCTTGATCGTCGCCGCAAAGCGGACGACAATCGCGGCAATGGACGCCACCAGCAATCTTTCGCGCTGCGCCGAGCGCCGCCACGCGCTGCAGTTGCGCATGGGCAAGGGCATCGCGATCATTCCGACCGCACCCGAGCGCGTCCGCAATCGCGACAGCGATTATCTGTACCGATTCGATAGCTATTTCTACTACCTGAGCGCTTTCCCCGAGCCCGAGGCCGTGCTGGTCCTCATCGCGGGAGAAGAGCCCAGGTCGATTCTCTTCTGCCGCGAGCGCAATCCGGAGCGCGAGCTCTGGGAAGGCGTGCGCAACGGCCCCGAGGGCGCAAGGGCCGCCTTTGGTTTCGATGAATCCTACCCTGTGGAATCGATCGACGAGCACATACCGAAGCTGCTCGCCGATCAGCCTGCGCTTTACTACGCCACCGGGGCCGACGCGCGTTGGGATGCGCGCATCATGGGATGGCTGAATCAAGTCCGGGCGCAGGCGCGCGCGGGCGTCACCGCGCCCGCCGAGATCCGCGACGTGCGCACCGCGCTCGACGATATGCGTCTCTTCAAGGACGACGGCGAGCTCGCCGTGATGCGCCGCGCGGCGGCGATCTCGGCGGCCGCCCACGAACGCGCGATGCACGCGACCCGCCCCGGACGCAATGAATACGAGATCGAGGCGGAGCTTCTCTACGAGTTTCGCCGCCGCGGCGCTCAGTATCCCGCGTACTGGCCGATCGTTGCCGGAGGAGCCAACGCCTGCGTTCTGCATTACCGCGACAACAACGCTCGGCTCGCCGACGGGGATCTTCTGCTCATCGACGCGGGCTGTGAGCTGGACGGATACGCATCGGATGTGACGCGGACTTTCCCCGTAAGCGGAAAATTCAGCGGCCCGCAGAAGGACGTCTACCAGTTGGTGCTCGCCGCGCAAACCGCGGCGATCGCGGCGGTGAAGCCGGGGAGCCGCTGGGACGAGCCGCACAATGCCGCGGTGGCGACGCTCGCTCAGGGATTCGTGGATCTAGGACTGTGCCGCGGGACGATCGAAAAGGCGATAGAGACCGAGGACTACAAGCGCTTTTACATGCATCGCACCGGACATTGGCTCGGTCTGGACGTCCACGACGCGGGAGAATACAAATCGGGCGGGCAATGGCGCCGCCTCGAGCCCGGCATGACCTTGACCGTGGAGCCGGGCTGCTACATCCGGCCGGCCGATGACGTACCCCGGCAATTCTGGAACACGGGCGTACGCATCGAGGACGACGTTCTCGTAACACCCTCCGGGTGCGAGGTACTGACCGCGGCGGCGCCGAAATCCGTCCGGGATATCGAGGCGCTCGTCGGCCGTGATTGAGCTGCAGGAAGTGGATGTTGCCATTGCCGGCGGCGGACCGGTCGGCTGCGCGTTGGCGCTTGCCCTGTCCGGGAGCGCGGTCTCGGTTGCTCGAATCGCGGGCGAAGCCGATTTCGCAGACCGACCCATCGCGCTGTCGTACGGCAGCCGTCTGATCCTCGAGCGCCTGGGCGCATGGAGCTCCGTCCGCAGCAATCCGATCCAAACCATCCATGTTTCCCAGCAGGGTTTCGGCAGAACCGTAATGCACTGCTCCGATTACGGCTTGCCGGCGCTGGGATACGTCACCGCATACTCCGAGCTCGTTGCGCAGCTCGCGGGCCGCACTGCCGCAAGTGCGCAATCGTTGAAAGACTGGAACTCAGCGGACAATGAAATTGTCCTGCGGCTGTCCCGCGGCGAAGAGGAAGCAGCCATGCGCGCCCGGCTGCTCGTGCTCGCCGACGGCGGCCAGAATCGCCGCACCCGGCATGTGAGGGACTATCGGCAGCAGGCGATCGTGGCTGAAGTCACCGTCGAGCCGCCGCGAGGCGGCGTCGCCTGGGAGCGCTTCACCGCCGAGGGGCCGCTCGCCTTGCTCCCGTTCGAGGATCGCTACGCACTGGTCTGGAGTATGCGTCCGGCGAGCGCGGTCGAGTTGCTCGGGCTCTCCGATTCGGATTTCCTCGCGCGCCTGCGCGAAATCTTTGGCGGAAGGCTCGGAAACTTCACCTCGGTCGGTCCCCGCTCGACCTTCCCGCTTTCCCTGCGTTATGGCAAGATCGTTCCCGCAGCGAGAGTTCTTGCGATCGGAAACGCCGCGCAAACGCTGCACCCGGTGGCCGGCCAGGGACTCAATCTCGGCCTGCGCGACGCATGGGAACTGGCTCAGATGTTGCTTGACGCCGCCAAGGAAGAAATTGGCGCGCCCAGTTTTCTCGCTCGCTTCGCCCGTAGCCGCAGCTTCGACCGCTACGCGGGAATCGGGTTCACCGATTTTCTGGTGAGGATATTCTCGAATTCTCTTGCGCCGCTCGCGCTGGCGCGCGGCGCCGGCCTCGCAGCGCTCGATGCTCTGCCGCCCGCGCGGCGTTTTCTCGCCCGCCGGATGATCTTCGGCGCTCGCGCGCTGCCCTGAACGGCGCGGCGCCGCTTTTGCGGTGCGGGAATAGCAAAAAATCCGCAGTCGATTTTTTTCTTGCGCGAGGCGCTGGAGCGCTTCCCTAAGCGCTCATGTTTAGGTATAGAATTGCGCTCCGCCCGAAAAATTTCCGTGATCGTCGATGCGAATCGGTTCGCGCACCTTGCGCAATAATCTTTTTGTCGCGCCGATGGCCGGCGTCACCGATCGCCCCTTCCGGCAGTTGTGCAAAAGGTTCGGCGCAGGCCTGGCCGTATCCGAGATGGTGGCCTCGAACTCCTTGCTGTGGGGCAGCGAGAAGACGCGCCGCCGCGCCAATCACGAGGGCGAAGTCGAGCCGATCTCGGTGCAGATCGCCGGGGCCGACCCGGACATGATGGCCGAGGCCGCCCGCTTCAACGTGGAGCGGGGCGCGCAAATCGTCGACATTAACATGGGCTGCCCGGCGAAGAAAGTCTGCAACACCCTGGCCGGGTCCGCGCTCCTCAAGGATGAGCCCTTAGTCGCGCGCATTCTCAAAGCCGTGGTGAAGGCGGTAAATGTACCCGTCACGCTAAAGTTCCGCACGGGGTGGGATCCGGTCAACAAGAACGCTCTGAAGGTCGCGAAAATCGCCGAGGACAGCGGCGTACAGCTCTTGTCCCTGCACGGCCGCACCCGCGCCTGCGGATTCTCGGGCCGGGCCGAGTACGACACGATTCGCGAAGTCAAACGTTCTACCCGTTTGCCCGTGGTGGCAAACGGCGACATCACCACGCCGGAGGAAGCCAAGCAGGTGCTCGAGTACACGGGTGCCGACGGAATCATGATCGGTCGCGCGGCTCAAGGGCGGCCCTGGATCTTCCGCGAGATCGGACACTATCTTTCAACGGGCGAGAAACTCCCTCCCCCTCTCGTTTCCGAGATCCACGCCGTGTTGCTCGCGCATCTGCACGAGCTCTACGCGTTCTATGGCAGAGAAACTGGGGTCAAGGTCGCGCGCAAGCACATCTCCTGGTACACGAAGGGGCTCGCCGGTTCGGCAAGCTTCCGGCATCACATGAATCAGCTTGAAACCTGCGAGGAGCAACTCGACGCGGTCAATCGTTTCTTCGAGCAGTTCGGGCGCGAGAATCTGCGCCTGCGCTATGAGGTGGAGCTGGCGGCATGAATCGGGGCGAGTGCCGCCTGCGAAAGCCATAAGCTCGAGTCGGAGTCGGGGGAAACGGCGGTATGAGGCAAACAAACGAGATCGCGGACTGCGTCCGCCGGTCTCTGGAGCGGTACTTCAAGGACCTCGACGGGGCAAAGCCGCGCGCCATCTACGACATGGTGCTCAAGAACGTCGAGCGTCCGATGCTCGAGCTCGTACTCGACCGGGCCGAGGGAAATCAGTCCATCGCCGCGCAGATGCTCGGGATCAACCGCAATACCCTGCGAAAGAAGATCCAGTCGCTGAAAATAAAGATGTGAACGGTGATCCAGCCGTTCACCGTCTACCCGCATGATTCCCATCCGGACGGCGCTGATCAGCGTATCCGATAAGAGTGGCCTTGCCGAGTTTGGGCGCGGCCTCGCCCGGTTCAAGATCAAGATCCTGTCGACGGGCGGCACGGCGAAACTCCTCGCCGAGCAGGGCCTCCCCGTCACCGAGGTGGCCGACTATACCGGCTTCCCGGAAATGCTGGACGGGAGGGTGAAAACCCTGCACCCGAGACTGCACGCCGGCATCCTCGCCCGGCGCGATTCCCCCGCGCACTTGGCCGCGATCAAGGCGGCGGGTATCGAGCCGATCGATCTCGTCGTCGTCAACCTCTATCCGTTCGTGCGTACCGTCGCGAAACCGAATTGCACACTCGGCGAGGCGATCGAGAACATCGACATCGGAGGGCCCAGCATGCTGCGCGCAGCGGCCAAGAACTACGCGGGCGTCGCGGTCTTGACCGATCCGTCCGACTATTCAAAGGTCCTCGCGGAAATGGGGGAGCACGGCGGCGCCTTGAGCGAGGGCACGCGCTTCGCTCTGGCCCAAAAGGCGTTTGCCCACAGCGCGGCGTACGAAGCCGCCATCGGTAACTACCTCACCGGGCTCGCAGGTGATGGAAACCTTCCTTTCCCGCAGCACCTTACGCTCCAGTTCGAAAAAGTGCAGGACCTGCGCTACGGCGAAAACCCGCATCAGGCCGCGGCATTCTATCGCGACGGCAATCCGATTCCGGGGGGCATCGCCGGTTACACCCGGATTCAGGGCAAGGAGCTGTCGTACAACAACCTCGCCGACGCCGACGCAGCCTGGGAATGCGTGAAGACTTTCCATGAGCCGGCGTGCGTGATCGTCAAGCACGCCAATCCTTGCGGTGCGGCGATCGCGCCCTCACCCCGCGACGCGTACGAGCGCGCCCTTGCCACCGACCCCACGGCGGCATTCGGGGGCATCGTCGCTTTCAACAAGGGCCTCGACGCCGCGACGGCCGGAGCGGTATCCAAACAGTTCCTCGAAGTCGTGATTGCGCCCGAATTCGACGCCGACGCACGGCGGATCCTTGCCGCCAAAACCAAGGTGCGCGTGATGTCGGTGAGCCTTGCGCGCGCCGTGCAGACATACGACTTCAAGCGCGTCGGGGGCGGGCTCCTCGTGCAATCTCCGGACGGTCGTAACGTGGAAGCCTCGGGGCTGCGCACGGTCACGCGCCTGAAGCCAACCGCAGCACAGCTTGCCGACCTGCTGTTCGCGTGGCGCGTGGCGAAGTTCGTCAAATCGAACGCCATCGTGTTCTGCGCGGGCGGCCGCACGCTTGGCATCGGCGCAGGGCAAATGAGCCGCGTCGACGCCGCCCGTGTTGCCGCGCTCAAGGCGCAGGACGCGGGACTGAACCTGATGGGATCTGTCGTCTCGTCGGACGCATTCTTCCCGTTTCGCGACGGAGTGGAAGTGGTCGCCCGAGCGGGCGCGAAGGCCGTCGTCCAGCCCGGCGGAAGCGTGCGCGACGACGAGGTGATCGCGGCCGCGGACGAGCTTGGACTTGCCATGGTGTTCACAGGCGTGCGGCATTTCCGGCATTGAAGCCTGACCGCTGCTCATGAAACTTCTCGTCGTCGGCTCGGGAGGCAGGGAACACGCGATTGCGTGGCGCCTGGCGCAAAGCCCGCGCATACAAAAAATCTTCGTCGCTCCGGGAAATGGCGGCACTGCGCGCGAGGCCGGCTTGGAGAACGTCGCGATCTCGGCAATCGACGAGCTCGCCGACTTCGCGCTGGCCGAAAATATCTACCTCACGGTGGTGGGACCCGAGGCGCCGCTTGCCGAGGGAATCGTCGACCTGTTCCGTTCCAAGGGTTTGCGGATCTTCGGCCCGACGCGGGCCTGCGCCCTGCTGGAGAGCTCCAAGCAGTTCGCCAAGGAATTCATGACGCGGCACGGAATTCCCACTGCGGAATTTTCGAGCTTCGACGCGGCGCGCGCCGCACACGCCTATATCGACGCGCGCGGCACGCCCATCGTCGTGAAGGCGGACGGGCTCGCCGCGGGAAAGGGCGTGATCGTCGCAATGAGCGCGGACGAAGCCCACCGTGCAGTCGAGACAATCCTCGTCGAGCGCGCGATGGGCGCCGCGGGGGACCGCGTCGTGATCGAAGAATTCCTCGAAGGAGAAGAAGTGAGCTTCATCGTGCTGGCGGACGGCGAGCACGTGCTCCCGCTTGCAACCAGCCAGGATCACAAGCGCCTAAGGGACGGCGACAAGGGGCCCAATACCGGCGGCATGGGCGCGTACTCTCCGGCGCCGGTCGTTGCTCCCGGGCTGCACGCGCGGGTGGTGCGCGAAATCGTCCAGCCCGTGCTCGCGGGAATGACCGAGGAGGGCCACCGCTACAGCGGGTTCCTCTACGCCGGCCTCATGATCGACGGCTCGGGTAATCCCCGGGTGCTGGAATTCAACTGCCGTCTCGGCGATCCCGAGACGCAGCCGATTCTGCTGCGTTTGAAGAGCGATCTATTCGACCTGATCGAGCACGCCGTGGAGGGGAAGCTCGAGCGAGTCAAGGCGGAATGGGACCGCCGCGCCGCGCTGGGAGTGGTTCTCGCGGCCCGGGGTTACCCCGACGCACCGGAAAAGGGCCACGTCGTGACGGGACTGCCGGCGGCGGCAGAAGACTTGCGGGTGTTCCACTCGGGCACGGCGCTCAGAGGCGGCGCCATGGTCACCAACGGCGGGCGCGTGCTGTGCGCGACTGCCCTCGGGGATTCGATCAAGATGGCGCAGCGTCGGGCCTACGAAGTCGTGGAAGGTATCCGTTTCGACGGCATGCAGTATCGGCGCGACATCGGGCACCGCGCCGTTGCCCCGCGAAGGCTCTGACCTGCGAAACGGTTCGATGAACCCGGCTGCGGTCCACGCTTACCTCCTCGAGTTGCAGAACCGCCTCGTCGCGGAGCTGGAGCGCGTCGAAGGACGCAGCTTCAGCCGCGATCTCTGGCAGCGGAACGAGGGCGGCGGCGGCGAGAGCCGCATCATCGAGGATGGGGGCGTGTTCGAGCGCGGCGGAGTGAATTTCTCCCGGGTGCACGGAGAGCGGCTCCCGCCCTCCGCGAGCGCCGCACGGCCCGAGCTGGCCGGCCGCGCATTCGAGGCCGCCGGCGTGTCGCTGGTACTGCATCCGCGCAATCCCTTTGTCCCGACCGTTCACATGAACGTGCGGTTCCTGGTCGCGACTAAGCCGCAAAGCGAGCCGATCTGGTGGTTCGGCGGCGGCATGGACATGACCCCCTACTACGGGTTCGAGGAGGACGCGCGCCACTTTCACGCCACGTGCCGGCAGGCGCTCGAGGCTTTCGGCCCCGATTGCTATCCCCGCTTCAAACGCTGGTGCGATGAGTACTTCTATCTCAAGCACCGCGGCGAGCCGCGCGGCATCGGAGGGATTTTCTTCGATGATTTGAACGAGAGAGGTTTCGATTCGTGTTTCGAGCTCGCTCGCGCCGTCGGCGACCATTTTCTCCCGGCTTATCTTCCCATCATCGAGCGCCGGAAAGATCTTCCTTACGGCGAGCGTGAGCGAGACTTCCAGGCTTATCGCCGCGGCCGCTATGTCGAGTTCAATCTCGTCTATGATCGCGGCACGCTGTTCGGCTTGCAGTCGGCCGGCCGCGCTGAGTCGATATTGATGTCCCTGCCCCCGCTGGTGAAGTGGCGTTATGACTGGAAGCCGGATCCGTCGAGCCCGGAAGGAAGACTCTATCGGGATTTCCTGCGACCGAGAGACTGGCTGGGCGAATGACGACGTAGAGAGGAGCACGATGGATACACGCAAGCTTGGAAAAAATGGGCCCGCCGTCCCGGCGCTGGGCTTGGGTTGCATGGGAATGACGGGAATCTACGGCGAGCCGAACGAGCCCGAGTCGATCGCGACGATTCATCGCGCCATCGATCTGGGAGTCAACCTGATCGTCACCTCGGACGCATACGGAGCGGGAGCCAACGAAGAGCTGGTCGGGCGCGCGATCAAGGGCAAGCGCAACCGGGTGCTCCTCGCCACTAAATTCGGGAACATGGGCCTGAGCGGCTTCAAGCTTGCCGAAGGCCTTTCGGGAGGTCACCCCGGCTACGTGCCGCAGGCCTGTGATGCCTCGCTCGAGCGCCTCGGCGTCGAAGTGATCGATGTGTACGGCCTGCATCGCGTCGACCCCAAGGTGCCGATCGAGGATACCGTGGGCGCGATGAAAAGGCTGATCGACAGAGGCAAGGTGCGCTATCTCGCGCTTTCCGAGGCGGGCGCGGCTACGCTCCGGCGCGCGCACAAGGTGCATCCGCTCGTTGCGCTCGAGACCGAGTACTCGCTGTGGTCGCGCGATGTGGAAAAGGACATCCTCCCCGCCTGCCGCGAGCTCGGTATCGCCTTCATGGCGTATTCTCCTCTCGGGCGCGGGTTCCTCACCGCCACGATCAAGACCTTGGACGCGCTCCAGCCGCGCGATAGACGTCGCGATCATCCGCGATTCAATGCCGACAACCTCAAACGCAACGTCGCGCTGCTGCAACCCCTCGAATCGATCGCCGCCGCGCACAAGGTCACACCGGCGCAGGTAGCGCTCGCCTGGGTGCTCGCACAAGGGCCCGACGTCGTTCCCATCCCGGGAACGAAACGGCGCAATTACCTCGAACAGAACGCCGCCGCCGCCGGTCTGGCTTTGAGCGCGGCGGAGATCGCCCAGCTCGCCAAGACGTTTCCTCCCGGCGTCGCCTCGGGCACCCGCTACCCGGAGAAGCAACTCGCCGGACTCGGCATTTGAACCCGACCTGGCCGGGCTTTCAGTCCGATGCCGGTGGCGCCGACCCGAGGTCGGCGCTCGCGCGGAAATGCCTGTTGGCTTCGTCGGTTCGCCCGATGTGCTCGAAGAGGCGCGCGAGCGCGACGTGTGCCGCCGGTGTCGGCTGCGTAGCGAGGCTTGCTTCGAGGTAACTTTGCGCCTTTCCCCACAATTCGCGCTGCACGCATAAGCGGCCCAGCGTCAACAATAATTCCCCTTCTCCCGGACGCTCGCTCAGCCACCGTTCGGCCCGCTCGAGCCGCTCGAACGCGTCCTCATCGGTGCATTCCCCATAGAGCAGGGCGAGCGCGCCGTCCCAGTCGCGCTCGAGCGCTTCCTCGATGATCCGGTGGGCCTTGCGACAATCCTCGAGCCCGATGAAAGCGCGCGCGGCGGCGGCCGCGATCTTGGGACGAAGACGCTCTGAACGCGGCGTGTCTTCCCAATGCCGGGCGAGGCTTTCCCGATCGGCGGCGTTGCGCGACAGTATCGCGACGCGCGCGTTGACGCGCACGCTGTCGAGGGCTTCAGGCGGCATCGCATCCCGTTTCTCCAGCAAGTTCGCCACGCGGAGGACCTCGTCCCAATTTGCCATGCCCTGCTCCGCGCGCAGCGACAGCAAGAGGGCCGCGACATGCCTGGGTCGGCCCGCGTTCACTTCGCGCAGAACGGCTCCTGCTTCGAGGAAGCGCCGTTCCTCGAGGAGGAGCTCCGCCGCAGTCATCAGGCGGGCGAGACGCCACTCGCCGTCCTCTTCCTTCGCCCGCTCGAGCCACTGATCGCGCCGGCCGAACTGCCGCAGCCTCTGCGCCGCACGTGCCGCAAGAAGACTCGCGAGACCTGGCGTCGCGCCCAGTTCGGCCGCTCCAGAGGCGAGTTTCTCAGCGCGGCCAAATTGACCCTCGAAGAGCGCCTGGATCGCCCCCAGCGCCGCTGCGTGTCCTTTTTCAGCCCGGCGTCGCTCACGAAAAGCGCGCACGTGCAAAGGTAGCCTGAGGGCATGCCACACCACTCTAAGGAGGAAGTAAGCGGCCGCGAGCACCACGATCAGAAGAATGGCGAGCAGGTTGAGCGAAATCTCGGCGCGCCACGGATGCAGAACGAACAGCGCGTAAGCGCCGTGGCCTCGCATTGCCAGCGAAAGGGCCACGGCGAGCGCCGACAGGACAAGCAGCCAAAGCAAGCCTTTCACTGCCCGACCTGCTTCCGGATTGGCTTGTAAGCGCGTACCGCCGCAAGGCTTTCGCCGAGCGTCGGAAGCGAGACCCCTATGCTGTCCGAGCCGAGCTGCTTCAGCGTCACCGCCATCGCCATGGCAGCGCGAGAACGCGTGTCGAAGTATCGCTCGAGCCAGCTTGCCGCGACCTTCACGTCGCCGTGGTAGGCGGCTTCGTCGCGCGCAAGGAGCGCGAGCCGCGCGTTCAGCAGGCGAAGTTTCAGGTTCTCGCGCAGGAAGAACGCCTGCGGCGGGCTGAGCAACGCCGGGTCTGAGCCTTCCATGTTCTCGATCCTGACGAGCTGCTTGAGCTCGCCGAGCAATTCCGCGACCAGCCTTTCCCATAACCCGTCGGCCTCACGCTTGGGAGCGGACGTCGCCCGTGGGCGGGCTTCCTGCACGAGCGGCAGGGATTCCACGCCCGCGATCAACTGATCGAGTTTCGCGGCGAATCCTGGAACATCCAGGCTGGGCGCGGTCTTGAGGCGTTCGATATCGCGGGAAAAAACCCTGCGCAGCGGCAGGAACTGGGGACGGCCCGAGCGCGCCAGGCGCGCGTCGGCGGTCTGCAGCGCGGACAAGGCCACCTGGACGTTACCGGTGAGCTGCAGCTGCTGCGAGGCAATGGTGAGGATCTGCTCGATTTCGGCGATCACCCATTCGTCGCGATTGCGCGACAGCTCCTGGTAGAGCGTCTCGAGGCCGAGCTGCTGATTCTGAAATTCCGCGAGCTTCAGCTCGATCTGCGCGAGCTTCGCCTGCGCCTCGCGCGCCGTCTCCTGCGCCTGTCTTGCGCTCAGGCGCGCGTCGCGGCTGTCGGACTCGCTTTCGCGCACGCGCTGAGCGAGCTCGTCGCGCAGCGCGCCGA
>WNGL01001352.1_pt1 | contig 31785 bp, 27 predicted proteins | sample 5400591 | NCBI WGS metagenome assembly WNGL01 (sample SAMN13153377, study PRJNA577476) | soil metagenome | isolation source: 80 cm soil or saprolite under Garry oak tree replicate 1 | place: USA:California | collected 2016-06-15
GCTTGATCACCGCTTCCATACTCAGAATCCCGGCATGGGGCTTATTGATGAGCGGGGTCGAGAACATGGTGCCAAAGGTGCCTGTATTATTGACAGAAAAGGTACTGCCTTGCATGTCCTGTAACGTCAGCTTATTGCTCCGGGCACGACCGGCCACGGCGGCTACCTGTTTGGCCAAGCCCGCAATGGTATACTGATCGGCATCATGGATCACCGGGACCAGCAAGCCCGCATCAGTGGCCACCGCCATGCCTAGGTTGAGGTGCTTCTTGACGAGCATCTTGTTGTCTGGTGTCCACGTCGCGTTCACCATGGGGAATTGGCGTAGCCCCTCGCAGGTGGCTTTCATCACGAAAGGCACGTAACTGATTCCATAGCCATTCTTGCGCCTGAACTCGTCTTTGTGCATTTCCAACCACCTGGCGATGTTGGTCATGTCCACCTCCATAAAGGTGGTGGCATGAGGGGCCGTACGCTTGGTACGCACCATGTGTTCGGCCGTGGCCAGCCGGATGCGGCTGGGCGTCACCAGTTCTTCGTCCGCTCCTGCGGTGGTGGGAGCAGGTGCGGGAGACGGAGGTGGGGAGATGGCTGGGGCCGTCGGTGCTGCAGGGGGAGGCGCCGTGGTCACTGGGGCTGTCGGCTGCTGGGTGGATCGCGAGGCCACATAGGCTAAAATATCCTCTTTGCGAATACGCCCCCCGGTGCCTGAGCCTCTAATTTGATTGAGATCAATACTATGCTCCTCAGCCAGGCGTCGTGCCAGCGGGGAAATGCGCTGCCCCACCTCACCCTCAGCAGAGGAAGCCCTCGCACCATTGCCTGCAGGCGCAGAGACTTGCGCCATGGCAGGAGCTGCTGTCGGCGCGGCACTGGTGGCTGGAGTCGCCGGTGCGGGAGGCGCAGCGGCGACATCCGCACTCTCCTCGATCAGAGCAATGTCGGTCCCCACCCCCACCGTTTCATCCGCTTGCACCAGGATTTTGGTCAAGCGACCGGCAATCGGGGAGGGGAGTTCGGCCGTAATTTTATCGGTAATGACTTCAGCAATGGCCTCGTCCTTCTCGACCGTCTCTCCTTCTTGCTTGAGCCAGGATCCGATCGTCCCCTCGGCGACGGATTCTCCCAGCCGTGGCATCTTAATTGGTGTCGGCATACATGCACTCCTTTGTTGTTCACCAGACTCGTGAGTTATACTATTTCCGGGTAAAATTCATCCTTCACAGGATTTTCCAACACGCCTATTCCTTCGATCTCTACTCGCACCGTCTCGCCCGAACGCAAGAACCGTGGAGGCCGACGGGTGAAGCCGACACCTGCCGGGGTGCCGGTGGCGATCACATCTCCAGGCTCCAGGGTCATCACCGAACTGAGATAGGCGATCAACCGAGGAATGGAAAAAATGAGTTCACGGGTATTTGAGTCTTGGAGGACCTCATCACGTGCACTGATATCGTTAAATATGCTATATCCTGCTACATAGTCCATCGCCTCGGCCTCCGCGATGGAGCGTCCGCGCTTGCCAATGATGACTGCCAGTTCAGCTTCGTAGTCGACACGCTGTGTCACACGAGGAAGAAGAATGGACTCACCGGAACCAACAAGGGTGTTGTTGTATTTCGCAAAGACCATAGGAACCTCTGGAATCGACTGATGCGTTTCGGCAGCATGGTCGCGATAGTTCAGGCCAATACAGATGATCTTGCCTGGATTGGTAAGCACGGCCTTGAGTGTAACGGCTTCGCGTTCGTGCATAGTTGAGGCAGGGGCCTCCTGAAGTACCTCAACGGCAAGCTCTTGGGCACGTTCGCCAGCCGCGAGAAAATCGAGCATGCTAGCTGGCAAGCGTGGCTCGGCACGGTTCAGATCGACAATCACCTCCTGACCATCGTGCGTTCGTAGCGCACCGAGACGAACTTCCCCGTTTTGAAGAAAGGTGACCAGACGCATGGTAATACCTGTTTTCCTTTCACTCGAAACTGATGGATACCTCACCCAAGTGTGTATAGACGGCACGGTAGGTCTTGCCCCCTGTCACAGACACGGCGGCACACATGGCTCCGGGGAGGACGACTCCCGGCCCCCACACGCTCTCCATCGCAAAACAGATCGACCGCTTCGGCGGCCAAATCGAACTCTTGTGGGGAAATGCGCTGTTGACTGACAATTAAGCGTGCTGAGGAGGCATTATCAGCAATGGTGTCGACGAGCTTGATGCGCCAGTTCTCGATGCGGCTGTCCACCAACTCTAAGGCAGCACTCACTCCCTCTGTCGCAGCCAAAAACTGCTCGGCTGTCACACCTGGTCCTTGCAGTTCTTCTCCCAGCCAGAAGGCAACCTCTGGTTCAATGCGCGGTAACAGAAAGGCACTGCGTGGTAAGGCACGGCCCGAGGGCACCACCATGGTGTCGAGGATGAACCCATAGTCGGGTTCATCCACCCCCAGTTGCTCCTGCATGGCTTTATTGGTGAGCCCAATCTTATGGCCCACGACCTGTGCGCCCTCCTTGCGTAACAGATCCAGCCATGCGCTTTGGATCGCGTAGGAGTGGACGGGCGTGAGCGAGGGATACGTCTCGCTCAGTGGCGCGATTGGCACTCGGCTTCGTTCAGCACGATGCAATGCACTCGCACTCTCTTCAATCATTGGATCCATAGATCACACTTCTTCCGTCAAGAAATCCCGCACGAGACGATTAAAGGCATCCCTCGGTTCGAGTTGGGTCCAGTGACCGCAATGACCAAACACATGTAACTGCGCGTTGTCCAGCAACTGTATTAGCTTGAGGCTCGTTTCGAGAGGGATCACGCGGTCTTCGCGCCCATGGATAATGAGCGTCTGATTCTGGATTTCGGAGAGGCGATCTTCAGAGGCTGCCAGGGCCTCCACTTGTTCTTGACGTGGCTCGGGGAACATGCTGGAGAACGCCTCTTGCGCTCCTGGCTGGATACTCGCTTGATAGCGCATTTCAGCTAACTGATCCGTCGGGAATTTCCCCGGATCATACGCAAAAATATCAATCAAGCGCCTCATATTGGCCACACTGGGGGTATAGCCCCACACGGCGTCCAGTCCCTCTCCCTGCTTGAGTTGGAAACGCACACCCATTGGGCCCATCAGTACCAGCCGGTCCACAACCTCTGGATGGTCTACAGCTGCAGCCAAGGCGACAGATGCTCCCATCGAGTTGCCGACGAGGTGTGCTCGCTTGACCCCCACCGCTTGCATGAAATTGAGCAGATGATCCGTCCACAATTGCAAGCTATAGTGCTGATTGGGAGCAGGGTCAGTATAGCCGAAGCCAATCTGATCGTAGGCAAAGACGTGGAGTCGCTCGGCCAAATAGGGAATGGCGAATTGCCAGTTGGCCCAGGCAGAGACCCCTGGCCCCGAACCGTGAATGAGGATCACCGGTGCTCCACTACCCGCTTCGTGATAGTTCGTCTTTATGTTGCCAACTTGAATGGAGTTGCCGATTTCAGGCGAGGCTTTTGCTTGTGTCATAGACGTTCTTTCCTTCTCTAGTGCTATCCTACTAGACAGCCATCTCTACTTGTAACCTGTAAAGTACCTTTAGGCCTAAGGGAGGGCAACACATTGATTGCCCTCCTCTATGCACAGAGTGAAGGGTGCATGCTGCTCTCTCGCATGCGACGCACACCCACGCCAGAGAGTAGCAATACAGGCTAGATAGACCTATGCCGGATCAAAGACAAAGAGCTCTTCTTTTTCCGCGGCGGTCATGTGTACGTCGACAACCGGCGTCCCATACGTCTTGAAACTCTCGGGTAAGGTGCCACCCCAGTACACTCCCCGACCTCGATCGGTCTTTCTCCAGGTGATCGGTTCCCAGTCCGGGGAAAAGATGAGGTAGCCACTGGAGAAGAGTTCGAAGCGGTTGCCACCGGGCTCATAACAGTAGAGGTAGAACGCCTGTGTGATGTTGTGCTTGGCAGGGCCTGCCTCAATGAAGACTTCGTTATCCGACATGATGTCGGCGGCTCGCAGCACCTCTTCCTGGTTATCTACCCAGTACGAGATATGGTGTAGCCTGCCTCGATTGCCTGTAAAGTCACGTGTATACGCAATGTCATGCACCAGGGGGGTGACGCTGAGCCAGGCTCCTTCTTCGATCCCACCCACCTCGGGTTGTAAGTTCTCCCGCAGATTAAATCCCAGGATATTTTGGATAAACTCCCGGTTCGGCGTGACATTGCTGCACATCATATTGACATGATCAATGCGTTTGACTGAGCAACCACGCCCGATAAATTTTTGCGGTTGATTGATGAGTTTTGCACGGAGGTGTGGAGGAGCCACATACTTCTGCACATCGTAATAGACCTCCAACAGGTGCCCATCGGGATCTTCGAATTGGTAAGCGCGTCCATGCCCGATATCCCCATCAATCCACCCTTTTCCCCAACCACCGGCCTTGATCGCCTCCACCCGTCGATCAAGTGCCTGCGGGGTCCAGGTCCGCAAGCCAACGTGCCCTAGACCCGCTTGTTTGGCTTCAGTGATTTTGAGCGTGCAATGATCATGATCTCCCCAGGCCCTCATGTACACGGATTGGCCTTGGCGATCCGTTTCTTCCATCCCAAGGATCTCTCTGAAAAACCAGACGCTCTCTTCAGGTTTGGGGCTGAGGATTTCAAAATGCCCAAGTTGAGCAACATCGCGGATAGGCTCTGGATTCTCTGCCATGAAATAACCTCCTCTCTCCTTATAAGGAGACTCTAGACTGACAACACTTCGTGCTGTAAAGAGTGTAAACTCACAGCTTTGCTCAGCACGAACCAAACATTGCTCATAGGAGAAACAATTTGCGATGTTTCTCCTCAGAAAATATCCTGACCTCACCTCCTTTGAGCGATGAATGGCTCATCCAGGATTTTTGGCAAGCTCTTGAATTATTTGTGCTCCCAGATTGGCAGCCGAGAGGCCACGGAACAGGAAGGCCAGACCAACCACGGCACTCAGCTCCTCCCAAGTGGCTCCTGCACGATAAGCTGCTCGCCCATGCAGGTGAGCCGCGTCGGATAACTGGACGAGGAGCATGCCAAAGAGCATGAGTTGCGCCGTTTTCGTGTCAAAGCATTCCGGGTACATCGCATGCGCTCGCATCGCTTCTTGCATGGACAAGAGTTCTGGGTCTACCCGTGCAAGCAGGTCAGTACGAGCTTGAATACGCGGTGGCACATACCCAATCAAGTCCACGTACCGCTGGCGTAACCGTTCTAACTCAGCCGGATCCATTTGTAAGTCGGGGAGCGCACGCTCTCGCTCGCCTTCGCCCTGACTCATGTTGTACTCCTCTACTAGCGGCCCGTGCCGCAATTGACTTGTATTGCGAGTAGATTGCTAGACCAGAAAATAGCTTATATAGCAAGAGTGGGAGGGATATTTCTTCCCTACCAAAGAGTGTAGCTGACAGAGAGGAACTTTTAGGGCTAAAAGTCCCTCTACTAGAGAGAACAGCCCCCTAATTTTAGGGAACTACTCTCAAGAATAAAGCAGCTTTGCAATATGGATTAGGTAAGTTGTACCCTTTACGATCAAACATCGTGGATATTCACATCATAGTGAGGGAACCGGAGCGGAACGAGGGTATAAGCTGACTCTGTGATGGACACAGTAATAGCTAAACCGAATGAGCGTAATTTGGTGCGTAGCTGAGAGAGTGTGTTGTAGACGTGCTTCAACTCTCTTTTCGAGGTTCCCAACTCGTGTGCATGTCGCATGCGCACGCGACTCTCTTCTAAAGTAGCTGCCCACTCTTTTGTGGTAGTGCTGTCGTAGCAGAAGAGTCCCGCTAGTAGCCCCCGATACGAACAGGAGAGGCTCGCGTAGAGGATATGATGCGAACAGTAAAGTGGCGATTGCAGCAAAGGAAGTAGGAGTCGCATCTGAGGTTCGGTCAATAGTGTTTGCCATATAATGGGATTGCCATTCGCTGAGTTCCTCGCTATCAGCGAGACGACCATATAGGTTGTATTCACGCTGAGTGCTTGGTCAACGGGTAGTAATCCCTCTAAAGGATAGAAGCGCAGACCTTCCTCCTTGTTTAAGGAACGTTGAACGTATGTCACTTCTTGCATGGATCTTTCCATCCCTTTATGTTAGTAAGATGACAATTCCAAGTAACCGACCCCACCCTCCGAATGTACTTGGAAGGTCGCTCACTAGCCTCTCATACATCATATATCGTTTTATATACGTATATCATATATGATATACGCTTGTCAAGGGATTTGGAAGTATAGGGTCACGATTGTCGTCAAGTCAGAAATAAAAACGAACCTTTCGAGAAGATGAAAAGAATAAGCAATTCCATCTTATCATGGCGCAGGAAGGGATGATGTGAGATAATATAGCAAGATGATCATGCTGTTGGGGAACTCTTCCTTGTATGAACACAGTGAGGATTATGTACCTTGAGCATTCACAATGTAGTGTCCAGCCGTTCCGATAGAAGTAATGTGTTCCCCAACACGCGTCACACTCAAGCTGTTGGAGAACTCCTTCAGTAGGAGAAAAGGTAGAGACATGGTTCAACGAAGAACACCCCTCGTGCGGGAAGAACCTTTGCTATGGAGGGATGATGCTTCCCAGGCGATCCGCATAGGAACCCCGGCCTGGTATGCTTGGCTGACCGAGGCAACCGCTTTCTCTTTTGAGAGCAGGGATGGAAAATTCACTGCTCGCAAGGAGCGGGTTCAGCGAGGTGGGGAGTATTGGAAGGCCTATCGGCGTTCCCAAGGCAAACTGCTGCACAGTTACCTGGGCAAGAGTGAAGATCTGACCTTCACCCGGCTCACTGAAGTTGCGCAGCTCCTAGCTTGGCGCGTTGAGAGCCTCGAAGGCGTGCCCGTCGATAAAGACACGGAAGCTCCTGCCCATCTGTGCCGCGTTGATTGGGGAGATGCCGGTGATGGAGGGACTTTCTACGGGCGGAGAGAAGAACTGGCGCAGCTAGAGGAGTGGATTCTGGTACAAGATTGTCGGCTGATCGGCTTGCTTGGAATGGGAGGCATTGGCAAGACCGCTCTGGCTACCGAGCTGGCACGGAACCTCCAACCCTCCTTTGATTTCATTTTCTGGCGTTCCCTGCTCAATGCACCACCCATCGAAGATATCCTGGCGGAGGGCATTGCTTTTTTGTCAGGACCACAGGCCGCTGATGCAGCGTCAAGCCTGAGTAAGAAGATAGAGTACTTCCTCAATGCCTTGCGCACTTCGCGTTGCTTGATTGTGCTCGATAACGTCGAAGCCGTGTTACAAGGAGGTGCTCAGGGGCGAGTGGGTCATTATCGCACCAGCTATGAGGCGTACGGAGACCTCCTTCAACTGGTGGGCAAGGCTACTCACCGTAGTTGCTTGATACTCACGAGCCGTGAGAAGTCCAAGGAGGTGGGGCTACTAGAAGGCAAGCACTCCCCAGTCCGATCCTTGTCGCTGCCGCCTCTGGAAAAGGAAGCGTGCCAGTACGTACTCCAAGATCGAGCTTTGGTTGGGCCAGAAGAGGCCTGGAAAACGTTGATAGGCTATTATGCAGGCAATCCACTCGCGTTGAAGCTAGTGGCAGGGACGATTGAAGAAGTATTTGGCGGAAGTATCTTGACCTTTCTTCAGCAGGGAGGTGGCCTGCTGGGCGATATTCGTGAGCTGCTCAACCAGCAGTTTGAGCGGCTTTCCAGCATGGAGCGTGGCTTACTGTACTGGCTAGCAATTGAGCGCGAGGCGGTTGCGCCCGAAAGTATGCTTGCCAACGTGGTCACCTCGATCTCCAAAGATACCCTGCTGGAGTCCCTAGATTATCTTGTCCAACGGCGCTGCTGGATCGAAAAAGATGAGGCGCGAACCACTTTTACACTACAGCCGGTGATCATGCAGTATGTCACAGATCGGTTGATCGCCCAGGTCTATGAGGAGATCGCCACTGAGTCAATGGGTGTATTTCTCAGTCACGCACTCGTCAAAGCCCAAGCCAAAGATGAAGTGAGGCTCAGTCAAATCCGCCTCATTCTTGAGCCATTGGCAGACAGATTGCTTTCCACGTGGGGAAAACAGCGCGTAGAGGAAAAGGTCATGAACATGCTCTTTGCCTTGAGAGAACGCTACCCTCAGATGCCCGGATATGCGGGTGGGAATGCACTGCACCTGTTATGTCAGCTCAAGAGTGAACTGCGGAACCTAGATTTCTCTGACCTGACCATTTGGCAAGCCTACCTGCGGGGGGTGGATCTGCGTGATGTCAATTTTAGCCGGTGCGATTTGGCTACCTCGGTTTTTACAGAAACTTTCGCCAATGTCATGTCCGTGGCTTTCAGCCCCGATGGAACGCTGCTCGCGGCGGGTATGACCAATAGTGAAGCGCGCGTGTGGCATGTCCCTGATGGCAAACCGCTCCTGGCCTGTGAGGGGCATGCGAATTGGGTCATGTCCGTGGCCTTCAGTCCCGATGGAAGGCTGCTGGCCAGTGGTGGGAGCGATCAAACTATCAAACTGTGGGACGTGCATACAGGGCAGTGCGTGAACACATTGCGAGGCCACACCGGCTGGGTCAGATCGCTGGCCTTTCACCCTAATGGCACCCTACTGGTCAGTGGTAGCGACGACCAGACGATTCGGCTGTGGAACCTGAGCACTGGGCAGTGCGTGAACACATTGCGAGGCCACACCGGCTGGGTCAGATCCGTCAGCTTTCATCCTGATGGCACCTTGCTGGCCAGCGGCAGTGATGACCAAACGATTCGACTCTGGAACCTGGGCACCGGGCAGGTCTTCAAGACACTCCATGATCATACGGCATATGTCGTCTCCGTGGCTTTCAGCCCTAGTGGGGCATGGCTGGCCACAGGCTCCAGCGATCACACAATCAAGCTGTGGGACGTGAGTAGCGGGCAGTGTGTGAGCATATTGCGAGGCCATACCAGTCGAGTCAGATCCGTCAGCTTTCATCCTGATGGCACCTTACTGGCCAGCGGCAGCGATGACCAGAGCGTTAGGCTATGGAGAGTTGAGGAGAGAGAGAACAGAGCAGGTTATCTAAGAACGCTCCAGGTTCACTCTGGACCCGTCTGGTCCGTGACCTTCAGTTCCGATGGGAGGATGCTCGCCAGTGGTAGCTATGCTCAGGTGATTAAGCTCTGGGAAGTTGAGGAAGGGAGGGGACACTGTCTGAACACCTTGCAAGGCTATAGAGATGATATCTGGTCCGTAGCCTTCAGCCCCGATGGGAGGATGCTGGTCAGTAGTGGCAATGACCAGAGCATCAAGTTGTGGAATGTGCGTAGCGGCCAATGTCTCACGACGCTGCGAGGGCATACCAACCTGGTCCGTTCGGTGGCCTTCAACCCGGATGGCAAGACGCTCGCCAGTGGCAGCTATGACCAGAGCATCAAGTTATGGGACGTGCGTAGTGGCCAATGTCTCACGACGCTGCGAGGGCATACTGAGTGGGTTGGATGTGTTACCTTCAGCCCCGATGGGAGGATGCTCGCCAGTGGCAGCTATGACCAGAGCATCAAGTTATGGGACGTGCGTAGTGGCCAGTGTCTCACGACACTCCATGGCCACAGCGGGCGTGTCTGGTCCGTAGCCTTCAGCCCAGATGGAGGGATGCTGGCTAGTAGTGGCAATGATCAGGGTGTCAAGTTGTGGGACGTGCGCAGTGGTCAATGTCTCACGACGCTTCAGGGGCATACTGACCTGATCCGCTCAGTAGCCTTCAGCCCGAATGGAGGGATGCTCGCCAGTGGTAGCTATGACCAGAGCATCAAGTTATGGGATGTGAGCAACGGCCAATGTCTCACAACGCTGCAGGGACATACTAACTATGTGTTGTCCGTGGCCTTCAGCCCCGATGGCAAGATGTTGGCTAGTGGCAGTAATGACCAGGACGTCAAGCTGTGGGATGTGCAGACAGGACAGTGCCGTAAGACGTTGCGAGAGCATACCAAGGCAATATGGTCAGTTGCCTTCAGTCCGACAAATGCGACGCTTGCGAGCGGAAGTCAAGATGAGACGATCAGGCTATGGGATACGCCGACAGGGAGGTGCTTGAGCACACTCAGAGGTGAGCGACCTTACGAGCGCTTGAATATCAGCGGTGCGACAGGCCTCACCGAAGCAGAAAAAGCCTCGATGAGAGCCTTGGGAGCAAGAGAGCAGAGAGAAGTGCCTTTCGAGAAGAAGTGGCAGGACAGATACCAATGGCCTCTCGAACCGCTCAGCGAGCGGGAGCTTCAGGTGCTGCGACTCGTCGCTGACGGAGCATCAACTAAGGAAATTGCACAACAGCTTGTTGTTGCAGTCAGTACCGTCAAGACGTATCTCAAAGGTATTTATAGAAAGCTGGACGTCCATAGTCGTGCCCAAGCAGTGGCACGATCCACCCAGTTGAATATCCTGTAAGTCGAGGAGAGAAGTGGTTCAGCATCCTCCTTTAATCCTCCCATGTTCTGTCCAAAAATCCTCCTTTTGAAGGATGACATGAAGAACGCTTTCCACTTATATTTTAGTATAATTCTTTAGGAACGTTGAGGTGCTCACATCACAACGCCTTGGAACTTGATACTTGAACTCATCAGCTACTCCATGGCAAGGTGTATTAGCTAGAGCCATCTAGCAACCTGACTGATCAAAGGAACATTCGTGTGTATCGTTTCATGCTTTCTGTTGTGATGTTATTGCCGTTGCACCGAACAAGGGAGATCACATGAACATGAAAAATGCAAGCAATGGACTACTACCGTTCACTGACGAACTGGAAGGTGAGCTTTCTTTATTTTCCCTCGACGGATTGTTACCTGCTGACCAGGCCCTCAGCGTGAATACGGAATGCCTGATCATCTCGCTTATCTCGACGAACCCAACGAGCGGGAACCCAATTCTACTGCAAAGACTGTTGACTGAAGCCCAGATGCGCGTCCTGCTCCCTCTACTGCAATCACCTCACTACTGTCCGCATCAGGTCCTCTCCGCGAGCCTTTCCTGTTCGTATCGGGCGCTACTAGCCGGTCTCTTCTCCTCCAAGTGTACTGCCACAAAGGAGTGGCAGGCTATCGTACAGAAGGCTAACCTGCTCTTAGAGCAGGCCCAGGTGCAAGGCACGTGGAGAAAGGAATTAAAGCAACTCTACAATGTACTCTCTGAACTACGCCCTAAATTACACCCGTTCGGCTTAGGGATTTCCGTCTCCTCGGCGGGGGCTGCCTACGTGCTCGTCTCACTCCCGACATCTGAGTAGAAAGCACAAGCGCTAGAACGTGTTCCCAATTGGCTACTAACAGGAGCAGCCAGATTATGTGGCTCTAAAGAGGCCAATGATATGTGTTTCGCCATTAATTTTTGTCATCGTCGTTTAATTCGGCCATGATAGTATGCAGCAATTCCTCAGCTGTTCCCTTACTGCCATCTATCGTGACATGGGCTAATTTTTTATATGCAGGCATTCTCTGCGCTAATAACTCATCAAGTGATTTTTCTGGATTATCTGGATAAGGAAAATACGCAGGAATGCCTTGGGCAAGGAGGCGTTGTAAAAGAACTGCTTTCTCAACCTGCAAAAAAAAGATTTTTCCCAGCCCGGCTAAAATTTCCTGATTTTCCTCTTGGAGAGGAGTTCGTCCCCCACATGACAAGACAAAGTCGGTATGACCAAATTCTTGCGCAAGATGCTTTAAAGTTTTTGTTTCCAACGCATGAAAATACGTTTCGCCATATTTCTTCAAAATCTCAGCGGGAGTAAGAGCTTCGCTGTGCTCTTGTTCATGCATCTTTTCAAGATAAGCATCAGAGTCAAGAAAGGGTATGTGCAATTTTTCTGCTAACAATTTCCCTAGCGTGGTTTTTCCACCTCCTTTCATACCAATAAAAATAATTCTCATAGCCTTTTTTCCATCAATTCAAAATTTGCCCCAATTTTTAGCATATCTGGGATGAAATTCTCAAAAGATTTTTCTACCATATGCGCATCAGAAATGAGCGTTTCTCCTTCTACTTGCATCCCAGCGATGGCGAAGGTCAAGATCATCCGATGATCGTAATACCCGTCAATCTGTGCAGCGTGGAGTTTCCATGTTCCATCCTGATCGATAATCAGCCCATCCTCTTTTTCAATAACCCTGGCCCCCATCTTTGACAGTTCGGTACACACAGCGGCGATGCGGTCGCATTCTTTCCAGCGTGCGGTCAAGGCATTTTTGATGATGGTTTTGCCTTTGGCAAAACAGGCGGCAACGGCCACGGTAGGGACCTGGTCCGGGAGGTTGTTCATATCCACCTCAATGCCATGTAGTTTGCTAGTCCTGGCAGTCAACGTGTCACCATCAACAGTGATCTCAGCGCCCATGTTTTGGAGAACGGAAATGACCTGCTTGTCTCCATAAGGGTCTTCCCAATTCATGCCTCTGACGCATATTTTTGAGTCAGGGGTAAGAATGGCTGCCAGCAGAGGGTACGCGGGAACAGACCATTCAAAGGGTATCTCTGCATCAAAAGCGTGGGGAGGTTTATTGCCGGGAAATATATAGTGCGCATGGGCTTGATTGACATTTTCATAGTGTAGGCCGACTTTGCGAAACCAGTAGAGTAAAAGATCGATGTAGGCTTTTTCTCCAGGATTTCTCGCGAAGACCTCGACGGGTTTTTCCGAACACGCCGAAGCAAGCAGCACGCTAAAAACCGGCTGGCAGCCAACCCCATCCATGTGTGCAATACCGCCGTTGACTTTTCCCTTGATGACAAGGGGAGCCATGCCATCATTTTTGGTTGAAATGATCTCAGCGCCAAGTTCTTGAAATGGCTCAAACAAGTTTTTTGAAATCTTTCGGAGCGTGCGGATCGACTCGTCTCCGGTAATCACCGACCATCCGGGACATGCTGCGGCTACGCCTGCAATGAAGAAGAGCATGGTTCCTGAATTGTTGACATTGATGACATCTGTCGGTGTTTGTAACTGGCCTCCGACACCTTCAACACGAAAAACGTGCTCTTCAATTTCCTCAATCTTTGCCCCATACATGCGCATGGCTTTGACCGCTTCGTGCCAATCCCCGCTGGGCTTTGGATAGCGTATAAAGGAGATACCATCGGCAAGGGATGCCAGGATTAACGCCCGAAAAGAATGCGTTTTACTGGGTGGCATACGCACCTCGCCTTGCAAATTCTGGCTTTTTGTCACTTTTAAGAACATATTTTTGTGCTGCATGGTATTTATCTGTCCTTTAAATAACTGTTTAATTTCTTGAGTGCTTCGTAATAGCTTTGCTCTTTCAGCCCAACTATTTGATCAATACGGACATCTTCAAGAACGTTGACTGATCTATTGACGCCGAATTTGTGAATATCAGACATATGGACTTCAACGACAGGTTTGCCCAGGTCAACGAATGCTTGCCGGAGACTATAACCATAGCGTAGAAGTGCTCCAGGGTTGATAATGACCCCGTCGGCGGCACGAGAGGACTCGAGCTGTAAAAAATCAATGATGGCCCCCTCATGATTTGATTGGAAAAAGGCAAGGGTACAGCCTAATTCAGCAGCAAGAACTTGGAGCTGGTTATTAATATCGGCCATGGTGAGTGTTCCGTATTTTGTCGGGTCTCTTTTGCCTAACATGTTAAGATTAGGTCCATGTATTACTAAGATTCTCATCTTCTTCTTGTAGCACCTCCTGTAAATCCGGTAGGATTATGGTGTTATTAACTTCTTGCTCACACGTGGCATGGGTAACGTTTCTTAGTGGTGTTTAATATAGCACGAGGAGTTGCAAAAGGCAATGTTTCGAAACTATTGCCGTTGAAGATTTGAAGCCAGCCAACATGGTACGAAACCATTGCTTGGCCTTCTCGATTGCTGATGCCTCCTGGGGAATGTTCCGTCAATACCTTGAGAACAAGGCTGAAAGCGCTGGTCGTCAAGTGATTGCCGTGGCCCCTCACTACACGTCTCAAAAATGTTCGAGTTGTGGTGAGTACGTGCAAAAGTCCCTCAGTGTGCGTACCCATGTGTGTCCCTTCTGTGGCTACGTTGCCGATCGCGACCACAATGCCGCCAGAAACATTCTGCAACGCGGCTTGCAGGTACAGGCTCGGACGGAGCCTTCGTCGAGCCGAAGAGAGGGGCCTGAGCAAGCAGGTGAGTCACCTTCGGCGTTGAAACGAGAAGTCACTGGGCTTTAGCCCAAGTGGAGTGTCACATTTATCCTGCACTGGCTATCCATTGTTCCTGAAGTGCCTCTATTGCTGGGCCTACCTCGGCAGTGAGGTTTTGCCAGATGCATTCGATGGAGATGCGGCGGTCATAGCCAGCCTGATGGAGTGCAGCGAAGAAGGGACGAAAATCTTCCCCATAGCGGCCGGGAGCCGCACGGTCTCGCTTTTCAGCGACATGGACGTGTGAGAGGAGAGAAGACCAAGGGAGAATATCCTCAGGTGACTCGTTATTGTAGGCCATGTGATAGAAGTCAGCTAGCAACCTTGCCCCGGGACGGTTAATATTTGCAACAAATTCGCCTGCTTCAGTGACGGTATTCAGGGTATTGGTCTCCTCGTAACGCAGGGGCTCAAGGACGATCTCTACGCCGTGGTTCTGCGCCCATTCACTCCATTGAGAGAAATGTGCTCCGATTTGTTGCAGGGCGTCGGTGTGACTGTAGTCTGGAGGGCAGACCCTCGCCCAACCGCTTCCGAAGACGATGATACGGATGCCGACCTGTTCAGCGCGTTGTAGAGCTGTTTTCATGTATCGTTCCAGGCGCTTTGTGTCTACCGATTGAGTGGGAGTCGCTACCAATCGCATATCGGCAGGAAGCAGGCTGTTTCCGGCTTCGATGGGGACCGGTAGCTGACGCGCTTCTTGCCAGAATTCCTCAAATTCCTCCTGTGAACGCTCTGGGATTAAGAAACGCTGTACGTTTTCTTCAAGGTAATCAAAGGGGTACGTCTCCAACGCCGCCACCTCCCGATATGGAGCACAGATGCCAAATCTCATATAGTACCTCCTCGAGTATTGCTTCGTTGTCTATCATCTACGCATACTCCCAGCCCATCGCCTGGAGCATGTGCTGCAAAGCGTGAGAGGCAGCACGAAACAGATCAGGTCTACCGATTGCACCATCTTTCAATAAGAGTGCCGGGCAAAGACATAGTGAGCCAATTTGAATATATCATAGGAGAGCTATGAGCGCAAGCGCGAAAAAGCACTGAGCGCGCTTGCTGCTGATAGTAGTACATGCTTGCTCACCCTGGAAGATTCAGGGCAGTCGGAAAGCACGTGTGTATGAGGACCATCGAGGCGATGCAGCCGTTTCTTTCGCAAGGACAGTCCCCCCAAAAAGGTGGACTGTCCCTCTAAAATAGAGGACTGCTCACATGAAACAAGGAACTTTCTACCTCTATTTGCTTTTTTAGTGAGTTACACTTCTCTCAATGAAGAAGTTTGATGCTGCTTTTTGTAAGCTAGCTACTGCGAGGAGGACGAAAGATGTCATTAGACAGGGATAGTGGTGACCCATGAGCAGGACTCCACAGGTAGGTATCGATCACCTCACGTTGCTCCAGGTGTCACCTCCTGATCTGGTTACCATCGCGAGCGAAACGGGCTTCGACGCGGTTGGCTTTCGCGTGGGCACCGCCGGACCCGGTGAGGAGCCCTACCCTATGGCCGTCGGCTCACCGATGCTGGAGGAGACCTTCCGCCGAATGGAAGACACCGGCGTCCGGGTACTCGACGTGGAGGTCATCCGCCTCGGTCCTGACATCACACGGAAGGACTACGAGGCTCTGCTGGAGTCAGGACAACGGCTGGGGGCCCGCTTCATCAACGTCATGGGCGACGATGCGGACATCGAGCGGATTTCCGACAACTTCGCCCAGTTGACCGCCGATGCACGCCCCTACGGCTTACGCCCGCTCATCGAGCCCATGGCCTACCGACCGGTGCACAACCTCGAAATCGCCGTCCGGATCGCCGAACGCTCCGGGGGAGGCGGAGTGCTCGTCGACTGCCTCCACTTTCAACGTTGCGGCGACAATCTCAACTATCTGCGCTCGATCGACCCCGCGCTGCTCCCCATCCTCCAACTGTGCGATGCACCGTTGGCGCAGCCCACTGGACTCCCACGTCCCCGCTGGCTACCTCGTGGCCAGGGAACGGATATCCCCGACGCCCAACTCGAGAGTCGGGCCATGCGCCTGCTGCCAGGCGATGGCGAGCTGCCAGTGGTGGAACTACTCGCAGCCATGCCAGTTGGGATCCCGATCAGCGTAGAGGCTCCCGTGCTGTCACTATGGGAGACCCTGCCTCCGGTGGACATCGCCCGGCGCGCTCGTCAGGCGGTGTCCCGCGTGCTCGACAAGATGTCAAACCTACAGAGTGGACCGCGGGACGAGCGGTCAAATCCGAAGGAGGCTTCCCAATGACCGTCGAAGAATCCTGGGTGCCCCAACGGGCGGACGTCCTGGTCGTCGGTGGCGGCATGGGGGGGCTGGCTGCGGCAGTGGCAGCATCCGAGGCTGGTGCACAGGTCGTAGTCGTTGAGAAGGGCGTGCGTCCCGGCGGCTCGGCAGCGATCTCGGTGGGGATGTTCTGGGCCCCTCCCAACTTTGAGTCGCTGCGAACACGCGTGCCACTGGGCGACCCCACCCTCGGCGGGGCGTTCGTGGAGGCGTACCCGTCGGCAGTCGAGGAGATACGAGGCATGGGCATTAGGGTCGGCAAGCAGGTCCAGGGAGTCATGACGATTGGAATCGGGTACTCGATTGATGTGCTTGCGCTCTTGAGTCACGAGGTAGCTGCCATCGAGAAGGCCGGCGGACGGGTCATCTGTGAGACGGCGGCGCGGCGCCTGCTTCTCGACGACAAGGGCGTGGTGGTTGGCGTGGAGATACGTGGCCCGGGCGGGCGGACCGCCAGCGTCTCGGCAAGGGCGACGATCCTGGCCACCGGGGGCTTCCAGGGGGATCCCGCTCTTCTCACCACCCATATGGGGCCAAACGCGGATCACCTGGTGCTGCGTTCCAATCGGGGCAGTGTGGGCGACGGCTGGCGACTGAGTGGGGCGGCTGGCGGGGCCACAAGCCGGGCGATGAGCACCTTCTACGGCCATCTCATGCCCAGCCCAGTAGCTCACTTTGCCGAGAACCAGTTCATGCCGCTGGCCCAGTACCACCCCAACCACTGCATCCTGGTGAATCTGCGTGGGCGTCGCTTCTGCGACGAGTCGCAGGGCGACGAAGTGTCCAACCAGGCCCTGCTCCCGCAGCCGGAAGCCCGTGGCGTGCTGCTATGTGACCAGCGTGTCCGCACGACATATGTCGTGGCCGAGCCATTCCCGAACGCTGGGGGCATCGACCGCTTCGCTGAAGCAGCCGCGGCGGGAGCTCACTTCACGAGCGCGAACACTCTAGAGGCACTGGCGAGCCAGGTTGCAGGATGGGGCGTGGACGCCATCCAACTCCTGGCCACCATACAGGCATACGCAGCTGCGGCTCGGGGCGAGTCCGTCAGCCTGGACGCGCCGCTGCCTGCGACGCCCGAGCCGCTGACCGAGCCGCCGTTCTATGCCCTTGAGGTGGTGCCGTCGATCACGTTCACCTACGGAGGGCTGCGCAGCGACCTTGAGGGACGCGTCTTGGACCACGACAGCGTACCTGTTTCCGGCCTGTGGGTGGGTGGCGTCGACGCTGGCGGGTTGTCGAACTGGACGTATGCCGACGGCTTGGCAGCAGCCTACTTCACCGGTCGGCGTGCAGGTGCGTCGGCGGCGAGGCAGAGCGTGTCGTCATAGGGCATCAACCTAAGAGGAAAGTGAAAGGAGCATGTGAGAGCTAGGTCTCGCGTAGGGGCGGGAGCGGGGTTGCGTGGGGTAGGGGCCCTTGTGGCCGCCCGCTGCTGGGGAGAATGTGCGAGGTCCCGCGTAGGGGCCCTTGTGGCCGCCCGCTGCTGGGGTGTCGCTGTGATGCCCAACTCAGGCAAGAGGTCACGACGGAAGGCGAACTGTCCCTCTAAAATAGAGGACTGCTCACATGAAATACAGGAACTTTTCGCCTCTATTCGCTCTTTTAGTGAGTTACACTTTTTTCATTGAAGAAGCTTGATGCTGCTTTTTGTGAGCTAGCTACTGATGAGTAGCTTGTGAGTAGTGATCTAGTGTGAGGAGAACGAAAGATGTCATTAGAAAAGAATAAGGCTCTTGCTCGTCGTTATCAGGAAGAGGTGTGGGGGAAAGGGAACCTCGCCCTGATTGACGAACTGCTTGCTCCTGATTTCATCGACAATAGTTTACCGGAGGGGATGAACCCAAGTTTTGCGGGTGCCAAGCGAGCTGTACAAGGAGCCCTTGATGCCTTCCCCGACGGACAATGGACGGTCGAGGACCTGATCGCCGAAGGGGATAAAGTGGTCATTCGCTGGAAGATGGATGCCACTCATGAGCACGAGTTCAGGGGTATCGCCCCGGTCGGAAAACCGGTGACGGTAAGGGGTATCACCATTCTGCGCATCGCAAATGGTAAGATCGTGGAACGCTGGGTCAACTGGGATTCAATGGCTCTGCGGCAGCCATCCGAAACGGTGAACGTTGGTGCGGTTTAGGGATATAGCATCTGTAGGGGCGCAATGAATTGGTGGGCACGGCGTGCGGCCCCTACAATCACCCCGAAGGATGGAGAGGTCGTAAAGAATGGTGGGAGGAGGCAAGTATGAAGCGCAACAAGATCATTACTGTCGACGAAGCGGTGCGTGTAATCCTGAATAATGACACCGTGGCGATCTCGGGGTTCGGGGGAACCGGCGTTCCGGAGGAACTGGCTATAGCTCTAGAGACGCGGTTTCTCACCACCGAGGCTCCCCGCGACCTGACCCTGATCTATGCGGCTGGCATTGGTGACGGCAAAACCAGGGGACTCAATCACTTTGCTCACGAGGGCATGGTCAAACGCGTCATTGGGGGCTATTGGGGGCAGGCCCCCTCCCTGGCGGCACTCGCTTTGGAAAACAAGATCGAAGCCTACTGCTTCCCACAGGGTGTTGTCAGCCACTTTTTCCGCGACATCGCCGCTGGTAAGCCGGGCACGATCACCTCAGTCGGGCTCGACACCTTTATCGATCCGCGCCTGGAGGGAGGCCGGTTGAATGATGTGACCAAAGAGGAACTCATCGAGCTGATCCACATACATGGAGTGGACTATCTGTTCTTTCCTGCCTTTCCCATCCATATCGCTCTCCTGCGCGGAACGACCGCTGACGAGGAAGGCAACATCACTATGGAGAAGGAAGCACTCACGCTGGATGTGCTCTCGATTGCCCAGGCGGTGAAAAACTCGGGCGGCATTGTGATGGTGCAGGTGGAACGGGTCACCACCGAGCGCATCTTGAGCCCGAAAGCTGTGCGCCTTCCGGGCATTCTCGTCGATTGCGTAGTAGTCGCTCGCCCCCAACACCACATGCAGACCTTTGCGGAGAGCTACAACCCGGCCTACACGGGCGAGATCAGAGTCCCCAAGAGTACCATCAAGCCGATGCCCTTTGATGTGCGCAAAGTCATTGCCAGGCGGGCCACCATGTACCTCAAGATTAATGCGATCGTCAACCTGGGAGTTGGCATGCCCGAGGGCGTGGCCTCAGTGGCCAACGAAGAGAACATCCTCGACATGATCACCCTGACCGTGGACACGGGAGGCATCGGCGGCATACCCGTCGGTGGCCAGAGCTTCGGTGCGGTCGCCAATGCCCAGGCGATCATCGACCAGCCCTACCAGTTTGACTTCTATGACGGTGGTGGACTCGATCAGGCTTTCCTTGGACTGGCTGAAGTGGATGAAGAGGGGAACGTGAACGTGAGTCGCTTCGGTTCCAGGTTTACTGGGGCAGGTGCTTTCATCAATATCAGCCAGAACGCCAAGGCGGTATACTTCATGGGTACTTTCACGGCTGGCAGCAAGATTGCCATAGAAGATGGGAAGCTGCACATTAGAGAGCAAGGGACAGGCAAAAAGTTTGTCCGCAAAGTGCAGCAGATCACCTTCAGCAGTCTCAAAGCTCTCCAGCGTCAGCAAACCGTCTATTACATCACTGAACGCTGCGTCTTCCGCTTGACCGATGAGGGTCTAGAACTGATAGAAATTGCGCCCGGCATCGATCTGGAGCGAGATATCCTGGCACACATGGAGTTTGTGCCGAGGATTGCAAGCCCTGTTAGCGAGATGGAGCCCACGATCTTCCGCGACGCGTTGATGGGACTCCAGCAGCGTTCGCCTCTGAGCTTGGAAGAACGCCTGCATTACAATGAAGCTGACAATGTGCTCTACATCAACCTTGAAGGACTCAACATTGAGACGGTGCAGGACGCCCAGAAACTGGCGGGCTTCCTGGATAGAAAACTCGCAAGCCTTGGTAAGAAAGTCAATGCCATCACCAACTACGATAATTTCAATCTGAGCCCGGTCGCCTCAGAGAGGTTCTTTGCCATGGTCAAGCATAATCATGAGAAGTATTTTCTGTCTTACACGCGCTATTCCACCAACGCCTTTTTCCGCCACCAACTCGGCAAGCAGTTCACGCAGTCCAGCCTCGAGAATCGCATTTATAAGGATTTCGAAGAGGCAAAGGAACATCTCTAGGGCATGGTTCAAATGCCCTTGACAGTTTGATGAAACTCAATTGCTCTCCGAGCCGTTCCCAACAGGGAGAAATTGTTTTTGGACTGTCAAGTTTGATTGAACATAAATTGAATCTTGCCTAGACGTAAGTCGCGTTTTGGGGGTGAAAAATGTCGTCACCCCAAGAAGGGAGGAGTGCAATGTTTGACCTGATTGTCCTCGGTGGAGGGCCTGCCGGGGTGATAGCGGCGCTGCGGGCGCGGGAGCTAGGAGCGACCGTCGCGCTGGTCGAGCGCGGGCAGATGGGGGGGACCTGCACCAACGATGGCTGCGTGCCCACGCGCGTACTCGCCAAGGCTGCCCGGCTCGTGCGTGATACGGAGCAGTTCGCTGAGTATGGACTCGTGGGGCAGATGCCGACAGTCGACTTCGCGGCATTACTGACACGGGCACGCCACATCGTCCAGCAGATCCACGAGAAAAAACGGTTACAAAGTCACCTGGAGCAGGCAGGGGTGACGGTCTTTGCCAATGTAGGTGACGCTCGCTTCGTGGACGAGCACAGCGTGGCGCTCGGCAACGGGACCACCTTGCAGGGGGAGAAATTCATCCTCAGTGTGGGTGGCCATGCGCGTCGGCTTCCTTTCCCAGGCAGCGAGTACACGCTGACGCACAGCGATATCTGGTCATTGCAGAAGCTGCCACGCCAGGTGGTGGTCGTGGGCGGCGCGGCAACCGGGTGCCAGTTGGCCTCCTGTCTTGCAGCCTTTGGCTCCCATGTGCGCGTGCTCGAAGTTGCGCCACGCATCCTGGCGGGCGAGGATGAAGCGGTGTCGCACGGCATCACCGAGGCATTCCGGCAGCGCGGCATGGCGGTGATCACGAACATCGGCGGCATTCAGCGCATCGAGCAACAAGAGGGGTCTTTACACGTGTACTACCTGTACGAAGGCGAGGTGCGCGTGCTCACCACCGAGGCAGTCGTGCTGGCCGTTGGCTGGCAAGGGAACACGGAGGGGCTGAACCTGGCTGCCGCGAACGTGCAGAGCGAGCGCGGCTACATAGTGGTTAACGACTTCCTGCAGACGACAGCCCCCCATATCTTCGCGGCCGGAGATATTACCGGGCGCATGATGTTAGTGCAAAGCGCAAACTGGGAGGGAGCGCTGGCGGCGGAAAACGCTTTCCTGGAGAGCAAGCACACCTCTCAGCACGGGATCGTCCCGCATGGTGGCTTTACCGACCCGGAGTATGGCAGCGTTGGCCTTACCGAAGAACGGGCACGCGCCGCCCAGGACTGCATCGTGGCGATGGTGCCGTACACCGCGCTGGACCGTGCCCTCATTGATGACCATCGGGAGGGCTTCTGCAAACTCATCGTATCCAGGGAGACGCACCACATTCTGGGCGCACACATCATGGGGGAGCAGGCGTTAGAGATCCTCCAGCTCGTCGCCACCTGCATCGCGGCAGACATGCCGATCGAGCAATTGGCTCTGATGGAGCTGGCCTACCCCACCTTCACGGCCATCGTGGGACTTGCCGCTCGGCGGATCATGCGTGAACTCGGCGTCATCCAGCTGGCGCCACAGTGGCGGAACCTGAGCCGCGCGAGCATCGCGGAGTGGGAGCGGGGCGAAGCGTAAAGAAGAACTGCTCTTGGAATGGGCTTGTCGGTAGTTGCCGCCTCAAAAACAGCGTCGAGATAACGTTACAAAACTACTGACAGGTCTGTTGACGTTGGTTCAAATTCGCCCAGGGCATGATTAGCTAGTTCTCGCTTCCTTTCTTTGGTTGGGAGGTTCATCCCGAGACTAGACATCATACTTCCTTGACAGCGTGATTATATTAGCATACGCTAAGAGGAAGGTTGTCAGGTAAAGTACGTTACTACGAACGGGGTAACAGCTTCTACGTTAGACCGCATTTTCGTATCAAGCAGTGAGTTTGCAGGGGGTTACCATGGATGTTGTGACATTTGGGGAAACAATGATTCTGATGACCCCTACGAAACAAGGACCATTGGACACCGTCCGGGAGTTTCACAAAGACCTGGCGGGTGCCGAGTCCAACGTGGCAATTGCATTGGCCCGTTTAGGGCATGCTGTTGCCTGGGTCAGCAAGCTAGGCGCCGATAGTTTCGGCAGGTTCATTTATAAAACTCTCCGTGGAGAAGGGGTCGATGTTTCGCACGTAGAGTTTGATGAGAAACGTCCGACAGGGGTATTTTTCAAAGAGTTTATAGGTGGAAGAACGCACGCCTACTATTACCGCAATAACTCTGCTGCAAGTCAGTTGTATCCTGACGACGTTCCACTTGCCGACTTTGCAGGGGCAAGGTACCTTGTAGTAACAGGGATCACGCCGGCTCTCAGCCCTCTGAATCAGCAGACAACCTTCCACAGTATCGAACAAGCGCATCAATGTGGCATGCAAGTGGTATTTGATCCGAACATGCGACGCAAGCTTTGGTCAATAGAAGAAGCTCGACCCGTTTTAAACAAAATTGCATCTCAAGCTGATATCGTCTTGCCAGGAATTGAAGAAGGCACCATGTTAACCGGGTACGTACAGGCACCTGAGATCGCGCAGGCGCTTATCACCAACGGGGCTCAACTGGTTGTCGTGAAGCTTGGACCCGAGGGTGCTTATTATCAATCATCGACGGGCAAGGGGTATGTAAGTGGATTTCAGGTTCACCTGGTCGATGAGGTTGGGGCAGGAGATGCATTTACTGCCGGTTTATTGTCAGGCCTGCTAGACAACTTGGATGTGCCTTCTGCTCTCAAGCGGGCATGCGCTTTAGGAGCACTTGCTGTAACAGGGACTGGTGACTATGAAAGTTTACCTGATCGGCATACGTTGGATGTGTTTCTGACAGGTCTGGAAGAGCCGGGTCGCTAAAAAGGAGAAGAGAGATCATGAAAATTGCACGCGTCGAACTTTTTCAGGTTCCCCCTCGATGGCTTTTTCTGAAGCTGACCACGGACGATGGGTTAAGCGGTTGGGGAGAACCAGTTGTGGAAGGTAAGGCCGCCACGGTGGCAGCTGCCGTGCGAGAGATGGAAGACTACCTGATTGGTCAAGACCCGCGGCGTATCGAGGATATCTGGCAAGTACTGTATCGTGGCGGCTTCTATCGTGGCGGGCCTATCTTGATGAGCGCGATCGCCGGGACTGATCAAGCACTCTGGGACCTAAAAGGGCGGTTTTATCAACTTCCGGTCTACGAGTTTCTTGGGGGCGCGGTAAGGGAGAAAGTGCGCGTGTATTCCTGGATTGGCGGAGATCGGCCTGCTGATGTTGGCAAAGCTGCGAAGGAACGACTTGCCAGCGGATTTACAGCTATTAAAATGAATGCGTCCGAGGAAATGCATTACATCGATTCCTTTAGTAAAGTAGAAGCCATTGTAGCAAGGGTGGCCACTGTCCGAGAAGCCGTAGGCACGGATTTTGGCATAGCCGTTGACTTTCATGGACGCATGCATAAAGCTATGGCCAAGGTTGTGGCCAAAGAATTAGAACCGCTCCACTTAATGTTCATCGAGGAACCGGTCTTGTCCGAGAACAACGAAGCACTCCGGGAAATTGCGCATCACACGTCAACCCCTATTGCTACTGGCGAGCGTATGTACTCGCGCTGGGATTATAAAAAGCTGTTCCAGGACGGCTATGTGGATATTATTCAACCCGATCTTTCCCATGCTGGCGGAATCTCCGAAGGAAAGAAGATTGCAGCCATGGCCGAGGCATATGACGTTACTGTGGCTCCTCATTGTCCTTTGGGACCCATTGCATTGGCCGCATGCTTACAGTTGGATGCCTGTACGCCGAACGTCTTTATTCAAGAGCAAAGTCTGGGTATTCACTATAACCTGACAAACGACTTGCTCGATTACTTGGAGGATCGAACCGTCTTCAAGTATCAGGACGGCTACGTCGCTATTCCAGCAAGTGCTGGTCTCGGCATCAGTATTGATGAAAATGTCGTCCGCGAAGCGGCACAAAAGGGGCACCATTGGAAAAATCCTGTGTGGCGCAATGATGATGGGACGGTTGCTGAATGGTAGGTAGGTATCTTTTTAACGCCTGTAGCTTGGATCAAGACGAAGGAGGTTGTGTTGATGCAACAGCCTACCGATGAACCGGGAATCGATTGGTTATGGAAAACAGGAATCGTGGCAATTGTCCGAGGTATTCCTGCCGATGCGGCATTGGATGTGGCAGGAGCGTTATACGAAGGAGGTATTCGTGTCATTGAAGTGGCTCTGAATACTGACGGGGCACCGGATATGCTCCGGCGAATTCTCGACATCTATAAGGAGAAGCTGTGGGTAGGAGCCGGGACTGTGCTAGATGTGCCCCTCGCAGAGATAGCGCTGAACTCTGGTGCTCAATTTTTTGTCACACCCAATTTTAATGAGCGTGTCATTGACTACGCCGTTCATCATCGCATTCCAGTGTTCAGCGGCGCATTAACTGCTACAGAAGTGGTGAACACATTTCAGGCCGGGGCAACCATCGTGAAAATTTTCCCCAGTCGCAGTGTGGGTCCAGGATATATTAAAGAGCTGCGTGGACCTTTGCCCCATATTCCCTTGATGGCGGTTGGGGGGATTTCTGCCACGAATGCCGCAGAATTTATACAAGCCGGAGTGCAAACGGTAGGTGTGGGAGGGAGCCTCGTCGATAAGCGAGCGATCCAGGAGAAGGATTTCGCGCAGATCCGCCAGAATGCGGTGGAACTGGTGCGTGTTGTCCATGGTGCTCTTACCCACATGAATAAGAGCACAACTGGCAATGCTTCAAGCGATGGTTGAGGCCGAGCAAACGCCTAGGAGGAGACAGAGACATGGCACAACGCAGAATCCCCCTGGTGCGGGACGAACTCCTGCTCTGGCAGGAGGATGAGTCCTCCGGGTCGATCTGCATCGGAACGCTGGCCTGGTATGCCTGGCTGAACGAGGCGAGTGCCTTCTCGTTTGAGAGCAGCGAAGGCACGTTCACAGCTCGCAAGGAGCGGGTGCAGCGCGGAGGCACGTATTGGAAGGCCTATCGGCACTCTCGCGGCAAACTGCTGCACAGTTACCTGGGCAAGAGCGAAGATTTGACCCTCATCCGACTCACTGCGGTCGCAGGCCGCCTAGCACGGCGCATCGATCGCCTGGCAGGTACTCCGACGCGCACTGACACGGCAACGTCGGCTCCACAGTGCCGCGTTGATTGGGGCGAAGCCAGTGATGGCGATCCCTTCTACGGGCGGGCAAAGGAACTGGCGGTGCTTGAGGAATGGATGGTGGCCCACGGCTGTCGACTGCTCGCCGTGCTGGGCATGGGAGGTATTGGCAAGACGGCCCTGGCTATCCAACTCGCCCGCCAGCTGCAGCCCTCCTTTGAATGCATTTTCTGGCGTTCCTTGCTCAATGCCCCCCCCATTGAAGATCTGCTGGCCGAGGCGATTGCTTTTTTGTCCGGCCCTCAGGCGGCTGACGAAGCGAGCAGTCTGAGTCGGAAGATAGAGTTCTTCCTCAAGGCCTTGCGCACCTCGCGGTGCTTAATTATACTCGATAACGTCGAAGCCATTTTACAGGGTGGTAACCAGGGGCGGGTGGGGCATTATCGTGCGGGCTATGAGGCCTACGGCACGCTGCTGCACCTGATCGGAGAAGCGGCACATCGCAGTTGCCTACTCCTCACGTCACGCGAGAAACCCAAAGAGGTGGGGCTGCTGGAAGGCAAACGTTCCCCAGTCCGGTCCTTGCTGCTGCCGCCTCTGGAAGAGGAAGCGTGCCAGCAGGTGCTCCAAGAGCGAGCGTTGGTGGGGTCAGCAGCAGCCTGGAAGACGCTGATCAGCCGCTATGCGGGCAATCCGCTCGCCTTGAAGCTGGTGGCAGGCACGATTGAAGAGGTGTTTGAGGGCAGCATCCTGACCTTTCTGCAGCAGGGAAGCACCCTGCTAGGCGACATTCGGGAACTGCTGGACCAGCAGTTTGAGCGCTTGTCCGAGCTCGAGCGCGACATCCTGTACTGGCTGGCCATTGAACGCGAGGCGGTGGCCCCCGAACGCCTGCTGGCCAATGTGGTCACCTCGGTCTCCCACGACCGGCTGCTGGAGGCGCTGGATTATCTGGTCCAGCGGCGCGGCTGGATCGAGAAAGGAGAAGGGCGAACCGCTTTTACATTACAGTCGGTGATCATGCAGTATGTCACTGATCGGCTGATCGAGCAGGTCTATGGGGAGATGGCCAGCGAGTCCCTGCGCGTGTTTCTCAGTCACGCCCTCGTCAAAGCGCAAGCCACAGACGAGGTGAGGAATAGCCAGATTCGGCTCATTCTTGAGCCCCTGGCGGACCGCTTGCTCTTCACCTGGGGGAAACAGGGCGTGGAGGACAAGGTGAGGATGATGCTGGCGGCCGTGCGAGAACGCGGCCCGCAGCTGGCAGGCTATGCAGGGGGGAATGCCGTGCATCTGCTGTGTCAACTCAAGAGTGACTTGAGCCAGACGGACTTCTCCGACCTGGCCATTTGGCAAGCCTACCTGCGGGGGGTGAGTCTGCGCGATGTCAATTTTAGCCAGTCCGATGTGGCCACCTCGGTGTTTACCGAAGCCTTCAGCAATGTCATTGCGGTGGCCTTCAGCCCCGATAGCACCCTGCTCGCTGCGGGGATGACCAATGGGGAAACGCGCGTGTGGCACCTCCCTGACGGCAAACCCCTGCTGACCTGTGAGGGGCATGCGAATTGGGTCATGTCGGTGGCCTTCAGCCCCGAGGGGGCACGGCTGGCCAGTGGCGGGAGCGATCAGACCATCAAGCTGTGGGACGTGCGCACGGGGCAGTGCCTGAGCACATTGCGCGGTCACACCAACTGGGTCACGTCTGTAGCCTTCAGCCCCGATGGGGCACGGCTGGTTAGCGGCAGTAGTGATCAGACCGTCAAGCTCTGGAACCTCAGCACGGGGCAGTGTCTGAGCACATTGCGTGGCCACAGCGGCTGGGTCAGAGCCGTGGCCTTTCACCCCGATGGCACCCTGCTGGCCAGCGGCAGCGACGACCAGACGATCCAGCTCTGGAACCTGAGCATAGGGCGGATCTTCGAGACGCTCCATGATCCCAGCGGGTATGTCATGTCCGTGACCTTCAGCCCCGATGGCACCCTGCTCGCCAGTGGCGGGAGCGATCACACTATCAAACTGTGGGACGTGCGCACAAGGCAGTGCCTGTGCATATTGTGTGGCCACGGTGGCTGGGTCAGATCTGTAGCCTTTCACTCCGATGGCAAGCTGCTGGCCAGCGGCAGCGATGACCAGAGCGTCAAGCTGTGGAGCGTGGAGGTGGGGGAGGACAGGGCACGCTATCTGAAAACCCTGCAGGGCCACGCTAGCTCCGTCTGGTCTGTGGCCTTCAGCCCCGATGGGAGGCTGCTGGCCAGTGGCAGCTATGCCCCGGTGATCAAGCTGTGGGAAGTGGAGGAAGGGGAGAGCAACGGGGAGAGTGGACGCTGTCTGAACACCTTGCAGGGCTATAGAGATGATATCTGGTCTGTGGCCTTCCACCCCGATGGCAAGCTGCTGGCCAGTGGCAGTGATGACCAGAGCGTCAAGCTCTGGGATGTGCGTACAGGACAGTGCCTCACCACACTGCGCGGACATACCAACCTGGTCCGTTCGGTCACCTTTGGTCCCGATGGCAAGCTGCTGGCCAGTGGCAGTGATGACCAGAGCATCAAGCTCTGGGATGTGCGCACGGGACAGTGCCTTACCACGCTACGCGGACATACTAACTGGGTCAGATATGTCACCTTCAGCCCCGATGGCAAGCTGCTGGCCAGTGGCAGTGATGACCAGAGCATCAAGCTCTGGGATGTGCGCACGGGACAGTGCTTCAAGACACTCCAGGGCCACACCAACTATGTGCTGTCCATCGCCTTCAGCGCGGATGGCAAGACACTAGCCAGTGGCAGCTATGACCAGAGCGTCAAGCTGTGGAACGTGCCCATGGGACAGTGCCTCACCACGCTACAGGGCCACAGGGGGCACGTCTGGTGTGTCACCTTTAGTCCTGAAGGGACGAGGCTGGCCAGTGGCAGTGATGACCAGAGCGTCAAGCTCTGGGATGTGCACACGGGACAGTGCCTCACCACGCTACAGGGCCACACCAGCTATGTGTTGTCCGTCGCCTTCAGCCCCGATGGCAAGACGCTGGCCAGTGGCAGCTATGACCAGAGCATCAAGCTGTGGGATGTGCACACGGGACTGTGCCGCAAGACGCTGCGAGGGCATACCAATGCTGTGCGGTCCTTGGCCTTCAGTCCGACGAGCGCCCTGCTGGCGAGCGGGAGTCAGGATGAGACGATCAGGCTGTGGGAGACGCGGACAGGCAAGTGCCTGAGCACGCTCAGAGGCGAGCGGCCCTACGAGCGCTTGAACATCAGCGGGGTGACCGGCCTCACCGAGGTGGAGAAAGCCTCTTTGAGAGCTTTGGGAGCCAGAGAGCATGGAGCATTGCCCCTCCTCCAGGAGAGGAGGCAGGACCGGGACCAGTTGCCCCACGAACCGCTGAGTGAACGTGAGCGGGAGGTGCTGCGGCTGGTGGCAGAGGGAGCCCCTACTCGGGAGATCGCCCAGCAGCTCGGTGTCGCAGTCAGTACTGTCAAGACGTACCTCAAGGGCATTTATAGGAAGCTGGACGTCCATAGCCGTACCCAAGCAGTGGCACGAGCTGCCCAGTTGACTATGCTGTAAGCGGCTCATTGTGTAGCGAAAACAGGTATGGTACACTGAAAGCTCGTGAAAGAACTGGATCAGTATGGGAAACGAACTTCTCATTACGGAAATGGACCGTGGCCTGCATTCTCTGGTGTCCCATTGGGAGCCAACGAGCAGGAGATGGAGAGCGTCACTGATGCTCTTGCATCCATCGCAGGCCGGGCAAACTTGAACTTCGTGGTCCTCAAGAGGGAGGGCCTATTGACTGCACTGGTCAAGGAGTGATACTGATGCTTGTCTTAAAAGTGACGATGGCGCGAGGTCGCACGCCTGAGCAAAAGGAAAAACTCATTGCACAGCTTTCGCAAGCGGCGGCTTCTCGTCTGGGCTTGCCATTGGAAGAGGTGCGCGTGGCGATCTATGAAGTTGGAGACTACGAGTGGGGAATCGGCGGTCGTTCAGTTGCCGCTCGACGGAACGACGTACAGAACCATTGAAGCCGGCGAAATCGTTCATGAGGAAGGAAAATAACACATGCCAATGCTTGAAGTACTCTACGTGAGAGAGGAACCTTTTCAGCACGAGCAAAAACGAGCTTTTACTCGTGATGTCTTTGCAATCATGCAAGAGGTGCTCAAGGTCAGGCCTGAGCAAATTCGCCTAGTCTTTGAGCATGTGGCACCTGAGAACGGCCACGTGACACTGCTGAAGGAAGAACGTGAGGCACCCGAATAGGGGGTCGGAGTAACTATTCAGGTACCCGACTCATGCCGCCTGCCGACTCTGCTGGCAAATGACACTAATAATGCAATCGCGTATGGCACTCCTTGCGGGTGCCACTAACTTGCTGTTACAGCAGCAGGAAACACCATATTTTAAGGAGGTTGAATCATGACAGTAGTACGTACGTCGAATGTTGACCTGAAGGTCAACGGAGATAATGCCTACGCCTTCGTGGCAGAGCCTGACGACAATGCCAGGCATCCGGGTATAGTACTGATCCAGGAGTGGTGGGGTATCGAACCACACATTCGCCAACTGGCTCAGAGGTTAGCAGCAGCCGGGTTTGTGGTAGCCGTGCCCGATCTTTATCACGGCAAGATTGCGACCGAGCCTGATGAAGCCCAGAAGATGATCATGATGATTCGGGGAAATGTTGAGAGAGCAGCCAAAGAGATTATTGGTGCCCTTGAGACGGTCAAAGTCATGCCAAACGTTGAACCCAAGAAGCTTGGCCTGATGGGCTTCTGCGTTGGCGGCTTTATGACCTATTATGTGGCATCTCGTTCTCCTGATTTAGGAGCCGTTGTTCCTTTCTATGGTGCAGGCTACGATCCTACCCCTGAAGAAGTGGCAAAGGTCAATGCGCCTGTACTGGCCTTCTATGGCAGCAGGGATCAAAGTGTTCCCTTGGAGCAGGTAAGGAAGATCGAGCGCATGTATAAAGAGGCAGGGAAAGATATCACGGTCAAAGTATACGATGCCGGGCATGCTTTTATCAATCCCGATCACGGTATGGGCAATGAGAAGGCCGCGGCAGAGGCCTGGCCGCTAGCCGTCAATTTCTTGAAGCAACATTTGAAATAGGTTTTTAAGTTACTCTTACCAGGGCAGGGGTCAAACACATGGTCTCCTTCAGTTACCGCTTCGTTCCTGCAATCCGCCAAGCCTATGAGCTGATCAAGAACGGGGCTCTGGGTGAGATCTACTATTTCCGTGCGGTCTACCTGCAGGAATGGATTGCTGATCCAGAGTTTCCCATGGTCTGGCGTCTCGACAAGCACCTGGCTGGGAGCGGAGCACTTGGTGACCTTGGTGCACATATCATCGATCTCGCGCGCTTTCTGGTAGGTGAACCCGCAGCGGTAATGGCGCAGACCAAAACATTCATCAAGGAGCGGCCCCTGGCCGTCGGATATGGAACAGGCAAGGTCGATGTAGACGACGCCTTTGCCGCCCTCGTCGAGTTTGAACATGGTGCAGTGGGCACACTGGAAGCCTCCCGCTTCTCTCCAGGACGCAAAAATTATGAGATGTTCGAGATCAATGGCTCTCAGGGCTCCATACGTTTCAACTTAGAGCAGCTCAATGAATTAGAGATCTACTGGAAAGACGCCATACCCAAAGAAACACAGGGAGTGACGCATGTACAGATAACCGAATCCCATCTACCTTCCTGGTCAAACTTGTGGCCGTACGGCACTATCGTTAGCTGGGAGCACGCGCTTGTGCATGAGATCACTCATCTGCTCGATGCCATTGTCAATGATAAGGAGATAGCGCCTTACGGAGCAACATTCGAGGATGGCTATCGCAACGCGGTGATCTGTGATGCCATCCTGCAATCCGCTCAGGAAGGCCGACGCATTCAAATTGAGTACTAGCATGAGTGGGTCAGCTAACAGATAAGTAACAGTTGGCAAGATTGCAGTTCGAGCTTACCAACCGCCACCATCGCTTATTCAGC
>WNGL01001191.1_pt1 | contig 31746 bp, 32 predicted proteins | sample 5400591 | NCBI WGS metagenome assembly WNGL01 (sample SAMN13153377, study PRJNA577476) | soil metagenome | isolation source: 80 cm soil or saprolite under Garry oak tree replicate 1 | place: USA:California | collected 2016-06-15
ACCTACCGCGGGAGCGACACGTGCGCGTCTTCCGTTGCCGCTCTCTGGGGGCCTGCTGGGCCCGAACGCACTGGTCAGGACCACCCCACTGGGCTCACGCGGGGGTTACATCACCCACGGGAACCTGAGGAGTCCCCAAGATGACTCCTCGCCCGGTCATCACGTCGATCACCCCCGAGCCGGCTGCAGCCCGGCCATCCCGCACCATCACGATCTCTGGGCTCGGGTTCGGTACTCACCCTTCCTTCCAGGGCGATCTCCCCTGCTTCGAGCTGAAGGACGTTACGGGCCATTGGGCAGCAGGCCACGTCGATCCAGTGGATGGCAGGCCCGGGGCGAGTTGCTCGGCCGATCACATCCCTTCCGGCGACAGCGTGACGGTCGTCATCCTGCGGTGGGCCGATGACGAGATCCTGTTGGGCGGCTTCGGCGTCAATTACGGAAAGGGAGGCTTTGCGCTGCACCCGGGCGACAAGCTGTTCATTCGCGTCTGGAACGCCCAGACGGGAGCAGGGACGCTGCCATTCGATATCTCCGTGGCCGGATGACGCCTGTACGGAAGGGGTCAGGCGTGAAAGCGGCCTGACCCGATCGTTCTACTACCTCCGCGCGCCAGCACCCACGAAGGCCCGCTGGAGCTGCTTCCCGGCGTGGTAGGACGAGCGCACCAGCGGCCCGGCCTCCACGTGGGCGAAGCCCAATTCCTCGGTGCCGACGCGGGCGTGCTCCGCGAACTCCTCCGGGGTGACCCACCGGTCCACGGGCAGGTGGAGCTTGGTGGGCTGCAGGTACTGGCCAATGGTCAACAGGTCGCACTCGGCCTCGCGGAGGTCGCGCATGGCCTCGGGAACCTCGTCGGGCTGCTCGCCCATGCCCAGGATCAGGTTCGACTTGGTGATCTGGCCCGGCCGCACCCGCTGGGCGATCCGCAGCACGTCGAGCGAGCGGTCGTAGCCGAACGCCGGACGGATCCGGGCGTGCAGCCGGCGGACCGTCTCCAGGTTGTGCGCGAAGACGTCGGGCTCGGCCTCCATCACCGCGGCGATGTCCCGCTCGCCTCCTCGGAAATCCGACGGCAGGACCTCCACCTTGCAGTCGGGGACCGCCTCACGCACCGCCCGGACGCACGCGGCCCAGATGGCCGCGCCGCCGTCGGCAAGGTCGTCGCGAGCCACGCCGGTGATCACCACGTACCGCAGGCCCATGGCCCGCACCGCCTCCGCGACACGCTGGGGCTCCTCCACGTCGACCGGGTCCGGCTTCGCCGTCATCACGTCGCAGAACCCGCACCGCCGCGTGCACCGGTCGCCCAGGATGAGGAACGTGGCCTCCCGTTCCTCCCAGCACTCGTAGATGTTCGGGCACCCGGCCTCCTCGCACACGGTGTTCAGCGAGAGACCCCGCATGATCCCCTTCAGCTCGGAGTAGTTCACTCCGGTCCGAGCCTTCACCCGCAACCACTCCGGCCGCCGCGCTGGAAGCGGTTCCCGCGAGCCGTTGACTTCCACGATCGGCAGGTACAGCCGCCTGCCGTGCGGATTGTGGGTGCGCGAAGCCATCAACTTCAGTCTACGCGCGGTTGTTTGTCGAACGGCCGGTCCGGCGAACGCCGAAGGCGGCCCCAACGCACCGACGGGGCCCTTGACGCGATCGGCCGCTACATGAGCCCGAGCTCGTTCGCGACCTGGGCATACAGGGCGGTGTTCCGCTGGATCTCCTCGTCCCCCGCGTAGTACCAGTGCGCCCGGAGGTCCTCCACGATGGCCTGGGCCTTGGCGATGACCTTCTGGCCCTCTTCGGACTCGCTGATCGCCAGCATCACGTCCGACTTCCCCTTGAGGACCAGCATGCCGCCGGAGCCGTCCTGGGCGATGTACACCTCGGGCTCCTGGCAGTTCCCGTCGGCAGCCTGCTTGGCCCAGAACCCCAGGGACTCCATGAACACCTCGAGGCTCTTGGTCTCCCGGCCCCGGACCGGACCGCCCCAGGTGACGATCAGCGCGACGTCGCGAGCCATGCGCTTCCCCCTCTCACTCGATGAACCGTCGCCGTGATCTTCGCCGCCGGCCGAGGCCCGGATCAAGGCCTCGTCGCACCGCGGCGGTCGCGTCGGGAGTCGGCGGCCACTCCTCCCGGGTCACGGCGAACAGCAGGTGGTCCTCCCAAGCTCTGTGGATCTGCAGGTATCGGGCGGCGAGGCCCTCGGGGCGGAACCGGTTCTTCTCGAGGACCCGGATGGAGGGGGCGTTGCGCGGCATCACCGCGGCCTGCACCCGGTGCAGTCCAGCATCCTCGAAGGCATACCGCACCGCCAGCGCGACGGCTTCGGTGGCGTAGCCGCGGCCGCCCCGGTCCCGGGCCACCCAGTACCCGAGGTTCGCATTCCTCCATGCGCCCAGGACCACCGACGACAGGGTGATCCGTCCGACCACATGGCCGGTGGCGGCCTCGACGATGACGAACGGGAAGGCCCGGCCCTGGTCGCGGTCGGCGGCCAGGCGGGCGGCCTCCTCGTGCTGGCCGTCCAGGGTGAAGTACCGCTCCGGCCGGATCGGTTCGAACGGCTGGAGGAACGCCCGGTTGGCCAGGAGTACCTCGAGCAGGGCCGGACCGTCACCGGGTTCGATCCCGCGGATCGAGACGCGTTCCCCCGCTAGAACCGCGCGAGCTCCTTCATGGCCGCGAAGATCCGCTCCGTGTCGGGCATGAAGTAGTGCTCGAGCGGCGTGGAGAAGGGCATGCCCGGGACGTCCGGTCCGCCCATCCGGACGATGGGTCCGTCCAGGTCGAACATCAGCTCCTCGGCGATGGTCGCGGCGATCTCCGCCCCGGCCCCGTAGGTCCGGTTGTCCTCGTACACCACCATGGCCTTGGCCGTCTTGCGCACGCTGTCCAGGATGGTCTGCTTGTCCAGGGGGGCGATGGTCCGCACGTCGACGACCTCGGCGGACAGCCCCTCCTCCTGCTGGAGCCGCTCGGCCGCCTCCAGGCACAGGTGCAGCATCAGCCCGTACGCCACCACGGTCAGGTCCTCGCCCTCCCGCTTGACGTCGGCCACCCCGATGGGCACCTCGTACGGCTCGTCCGGGACCTCGCCCTTGATCAGCCGGTACGTCTTCTTGTGCTCCAGGAACAGGACCGGGTCGGGGTCGCGGATGGCCGCCCGGAGCATGCCCTTGGCGTCGTACGGCGTGGAGGGCACCACCACCTTCAGCCCGGGGACGTGGCCGTAGAAGGCCTCGATGGACTGCGAGTGGTACAGCGCGCCGTGCACGCCGCCGCCCCAGGGCGCCCGGATCACGATCGGGCAGTCCCAGTCGCCGTTCGAGCGGTACCGGATGCGGGCCGCCTCCGACACGATCTGGTCGAAGGCCGGATGGATGAAGTCGGCGAACTGGATCTCGGCCACCGGCAGCAGCCCGTGCATGGCCATGCCGATGGCCACCCCCACGATGGAGGACTCCGCGAGCGGCGTGTCGATCACGCGCATCTCGCCGAACTCCTCCAGGAACCCGGCGGTGACCCGGAACACCCCGCCGCGGGCGCCCACGTCCTCGCCCAGGATCAGCACGCGGTCGTCCGCGTGCATCTCCTCATGGAGCGTGTCGTGGATGGTCTGGACCACGTTCTTCTCGGTCATCGGCTGGAGCTCCTCCCGTTCATACCTGCACCCCCGCCGACGCGGCGCAGCGGAGGATGGCATCGGCGGACAGGTCGATGTCCTCCTCGGTGGTCGACCAGTTGCTCACGGAGATCCGCATGGCGTGGCGGCCGCGCCACGTCGTGCCTCCCGCCCAGCACGTGCCGTCCCGCTGGACTGCGGCGATGACCTCCGCGGTCCGCCGGTCGGCCTCCGCGTCGTCGTCGCCGGCCGCGGCGAACCGGACCTGCATCTGGTTCAGCACGATGTCGTTCGGAATGGTCACGCCGGGCGCGGAGTCCAGCCGTTCCGCCATCCGGCGGGCCATCGCGCAGCACCGGTCCACCAGCTCGGCCACGCCGTTTCGGCCCAGCGAGCGGAGCGCCGTGTACACGCTGAGGCCGCGGGCCCGGCGCGAGGACTCCGGGACGTGGTCGTACGGCGTGTAGGCCTCGCCGGCCCCGCGGACCAGGTACGACGCGGTCACGGTCATGGCGGCGCGGTGGGCGGCCGCATCGGCCACGAACACCACGCCGCAGTCGTACGGCACGTTCAGCCACTTGTGGGCGTCCGTGGCCCACGACTGGGCTCCCTCGATCCCGTCGACGTGGTGGCGCAGGGCCGAGGACGCCGCGGCCCACAGCCCGAAGGCGCCGTCCACGTGGAGCCAGGCGTCTCGCTTGGCCGTCGCGGCGGCGATCTCCCGCAGCGGGTCGAACGCCCCGGTGTTCACGTTCCCGGCCTGGGCGCAGACGATGGCCGCGCCGGCGCCGGCCTCGAGGACCCGGCGGAGCTCGCCCGGCAGCATCCTGCCCTGGCCGTCCACCGGGACCCGCTGGACCCGCTCGCTGCCCAGGCCCAGCATCCGCAGGGCGACGAAGATCGTGGTGTGGGCCTCCTCGCCCACCACCACCTGGATGCGCGGCGCGTCGAACAGGCCCTGAACCCCACGTCGTGGCCGACCGCGCGCAGCACGGCGTGCCGGGCCGCCGCGAGGCCGGTGAAGTTGGCCATGGTCCCGCCGGTGACGAAGCCCACGCTGGCCGTGGCGGGCAGCCCGAACAGGGACGCCAGCCAGGCCCCGGCCACCTCCTCCACCACGGAGCCGGCCGGCGAAGCGGGGTAGTTCCCGGCGTTCTGGTCCCACGCCGCGGCTAGCCATTCGGTGGCCACGGTCACCGGAAGGCTTCCCCCGATGACGAACCCGAAGTAGCGCGGGCCGGCCGTGGCCACAAGCCCGGGATCGGCATCCGTGGCCAGGTGGGCCAGCACCTTCTCCGGGGGCTCGCCATCGTCGGGCAGCTCGCCGCCCAGCGTGGCCCGAAGCTCGTCCGGGTGGATGGGGCGTCCCACCGGGCGTTCGGCCAGGCCGGCCAGGAACTCGACCGCCAGGTCGGCCGCCTGCCGCAACGGGGCTGGGTCCTGAGGGGCCTCAGGCATCCTCGGGCGGGGGTGCCTCCGCCGGCACGGCCTCGGTGCCGTGGCTGGGCATGGCGTCGTCGCCGGGTTCCGCGAACACGTGCCGGAGCGCCGACTCCGGCTCCGGGTCGGCGGCGTTCCACGCCCGGTCCACCTCCTGGTCCACCAGGGCCTTCTGCTCGGTGCGCAGCGCCTCGATCCGCTCGTCGTCCACGAGCCCGAGGGACTTCAGGTCGTTCCCCAGCAGCAGGATGGGGTCTTTGGACTTCGCCTCCTCGACCTCCTCCCGCGAGCGGTACGTGCGGTCGTCGTCGTCGGAGGTGTGCGGGTGGAACCGGTAGGTCAGGCACTCAAGCAGGGTGGGCCCGTCACCGGCCCGGGCCCGGTCCACGGCCCGCTTCATGGCCTCGTAGCACCCCAGGACGTCGTTGCCGTCCACGGTCTCGCCGGGGAAGCCGTAGGCGACGGCGCGTTCGCTGACGTGCTTCACGGCCATCTGCTTCGACAGCGGAACCGAGATCGCGTACTTGTTGTTCTCGCATACCCACACCACCGGCAGCTTGTGGATCCCCGAGAAGTTCAGCCCCTCGTGCCAGTCGCCCTCGCTGGTGGCGCCATCGCCGAACCACGACGCGACCACGGCGTCCTCGCCCCGGTACTTGATGGCGTAGGCGACCCCGGCGGCGTGGGGGATCTGGGTGGCGATGGGGGAGGAGCCGGTGACGATGTTCAGTCGCCGCGCGCTCCAATGAGCCGGCATTTGGCGCCCGCCGGAGGAGGGGTCGTCCCGCTTCCCGAACACGCCCAGGAACACGTCGTAGGGGGTGAGCCCGGCGGTCAGGCACACCGCCATGTCGCGGTAGTAGGGGACAAAGACATCCTGCCCCTTCCGGAGGGCCCAGGCCGTGGCGACCTGGCACCCCTCGTGGCCGGACACCGGCACCACGAACGGAGCCTTCCCCTGCCGGTTCAGCCGGAACTGGGCCTCGTCGCACAACCGGGCGGTCACCATCATCCGGTACATGTCGAGGAGGTCCTGGTCGGACAGGCCAAGGGCGCGGTGCCTGGCCCGGCCTAGCCGTGTGGCCACGTCGAACCCCTTTCCGACGGAAAGCGGCTGCTCGCCGGGGTGGAAAAGGCGGCAGCCGCAGTGAACCCTCGAGGCCGCGTGCATACGGCGGCGGGAAGTGGCTCCAGAGGCATGATCCGGCTTGAGTCTAGCCGACGGGGAGGCGCCGGGGCACGGGGAAACCCGGCGCTGCCGGTAAGCTACCCATCGACCATGAGCACCGGCCAGGCCTTTCGCGCGTCCGTTCTCGAGCTGGTGGGGCAGCTGGCGGAAGACGGTCCCGGCGACGTCCGGCCGGACTCGGCGCTCTCCGACATCGGCTTCGACTCGCTGGCGTTCGCCGAGCTGGCCGCGTCCCTGGAGGACCGCTACGGGATCGACCTGGTGGACGGCGTCCCCGCCTGCCCGCGCACCGTGGCCGACGTCGTCGAGCTGATCGAGACGGCGCGCGCCTCCGCCCGGCCCGCGGGCGCCGCGTCCTGGGAGGGGATCGGGAGGTTCCAGCGGGGCGCGGCTCGCACGGCGGGCCGGGTGGTCCGGTGGTGGTTCGACGTCCGGGTGCAGGGGGCCGGGCACATGCCGGACCGCGGCCCGGTGGTGCTGTGCATGAACCACGAGAGCCTGCTGGACATCCCCGTCGCCGTGGTGGCGAGCCCCCGTCCGATCACCTTCATGGCCAAGCGCGAGCTGTTCCGCCACGGGGCCGCGGCCCGGGTGCTGCACGGGCTGGGGGGCTTTTCGGTGGACCGGGGGGCGTTCGACCTGCGTGCGATAACCATCGCGCTGGACGTCGTCGGCCGGGGACAGGTGCTGGGGATGTATCCGGAGGGAACCCGGACGCCGGCCACCCTGCTGCCGTTCCTGTCCGGCGCCTCGTGGATCGCCCTGCACGCGGGCGCCCCGCTGCTTCCCTGCGCCATCACCGGCACCGACGCGTCCATGCCCCCCGGCCGGAAGGTCCCCAAGCGGGTCCCGGTGACGGTGGCCTTCGGGCGGGCCATCCCCGTCGATCGGGTGGACGACCCGGTGAAGCGGCGGGCCGAAGCGGTGCGCCTGACGGGCGAGCTCCGTTCGTCCATCGAGGTCCTGCTGAAGGAACAGGCGAATGGCTGAGCCCGTGGTCATCGACGTCACCGACGCCGACTTCGGCACCCGGGTGGTCGAGGAGAGCCGGCGCCGCCCCGTGCTGGTGGACTTCTGGGCGGGATGGTGCCAGCCGTGCAAGACGCTGTCGCCCATCCTGGAACGCCTGGCACAGGAGAAGGCCGGCGAGTTCCTGCTGGCCAAGATGGACGTCGACCGGAACCAGTACACGGCCCAGCAGTTCCGGGTGATGAGCATCCCGAACGTATGGGCGTTCGTGGACGGAAAGCCAGTGGACCAGTTCATCGGTGCCCTCCCGGAGCAGGCGGTGCGGCAGTTCCTGGACCGGCTGCTCCCGTCTGACGCCGACCGGGGCGCGGCCGAGGCCGCCCGCGCCGCCGAGTCCGGCGACGTGGAGTCCGCCGAGCGCGGGTTCCGGGAGGCGCTGGCCGAGGATCCCCTGAACCCCACGGCGGCCCTGGGCCTGGCGCGGCTCCTGGCGGAGCGAGGCGAGGTGGAGGAGGCCCGCCAGACGGTGACGCCGCTGCTGCCCGACCCCGAGGCGGAGCGGCTGCTGGCCGCGCTCCGGGTCTCGGAGTGGTCGGACGTCGATGGGGCGGATCCGCTGGCTACACCGAAGCGGATGGCAGCCGAGGGCCGGTGGCGCGAGGCGCTGGACGGGCTCCTGGGCGCGGTCCGCCACGCCCCCGATCAGCTCGACGATGCCCGGGCGGCCATCGTCGACGTCTTCGCCGTCCTGGGCGACGACGATCCCATCACCCGCGAATACCGCCCCAAGCTCGCCGCCGCGCTGTTCTAAACGGGGTCCGGGAAGGACTCGAACCGTTCAGGCGTTCGCCGCAGCCTCGAGGTCGCTTCGGAGCTGTTGGCGGTCGGCCTTTCCGGTGGAGGTCCTGGGGAGGTCGTCCAGGAAGGCCACCCTTGTGGGGACCATGTAGCGAGGCAGGAGGCCGGCGATGTGGCGCTTGAGCTCCTTGTCCGTGAGTGCGGCGCCGGGCTTCGGGACCACGCACACGGCGATCTCGGTTCCCCACTCCTCATGGGGGAGGGCCACCGCGATCCCTTCGGCCACGGCGGGGTGTGCGGTCATGGCCGCCTCGATGTCGCCGAGCTCGATGCGGTAGCCGCGGCTCTTGATCTGGTGGTCGCGGCGGCCCAGGAAGTCGTAGTCGCCGTCCTCCCGCAGCCTGACCAGGTCGCCGGTCCGGTACACGGGGTCGAACGGGTGCGGCGCCAGGGGGTTCGGCACCAGGACCTTCGCGGTGACCTCGGGCCGGCCCCAGTACCCCTTCATCACGCTCCCGCCCCGCACGTACAGCTCGCCGACCTCCCCCGCGCCGGCCACCGAGCCGTCCTCCTTCAGCGCGAACACGTCGGTGTTCTCGCAGGCCCGACCGATGGGAATGGGCCGCTCGCCCGCGGGGACCTCCAGCACGGGGTAGTACGTGCAGACGTTGGTCTCGGTGGGGCCGTACAGGTTCCACAGCTCCGCGTGGGGAAGCGCCTCGGCCAGCTCGCGGAGCCGGGGGGTCGGGTACACCTCGCCGGCGAAGATGACCACGCGGAGACCGGGCAGGCCGCCGTCGCCGGAAGCGCCCAGGGCGCGGGTCACCAGCATCAGCGCGGACGGGACCGAGTACCACACCGTGATCCCCTCGTCCCGGATCAGCTCGACCAGCGAGGCGCCGAAGTAGGCCGAGTCGTCGGGCACCAGCACCACCGGAGCCCCGGCCAGGGCTGCCGCGAACAGGTCGAACACCGACAGGTCGAAGTGCAGTGGCGCGTGGTTGGACAGCCGATCGTCCGGCCGCACCCCGATCCGGCGCACTGCCCACTCCACGAACGTCAGCGCCGCCCGGTGCGACAGCATCACGCCCTTGGGGACGCCCGTGGAGCCGGAGGTGTACAGGATGTAGGCGAGGTCGTCCTCGATCATCGAGACCGCGGGGGCCTCGCCCCCGCGACCGGCGGCTTCGGCGTACCCGACCGAAGGGACCGGCAACGCAGCGTCCGCATGGCTGTCCGACCCGACCAGCACGGCCAGCGCGGGCCGGTGGGGGAGGGCCTCGAGCAGCGCTGGGGTGCGGGACGCTGTCCCGATCACCGCCGCCACCTCGCAGTCCGCCGCGATGCCGGCCACGCGAGGAATGGGCGCCTTCGGGTCGAGTGGCACGTACGCCGCTCCGGCCCGGAGCACCCCGTACACCGCCGCTACGGTCTCCACGCCCTTGGCCAGGTGGATGGCCACCCGGTCGCCCTTGCGCACGCCGGCTTCGGCCAGGATCCGGGCCAGCGACGCCGAAGAGGCCTCCAGCTCGCCGTAGGTCAGCGAGCGGCCCCGGCATCGCACGGCCTCCCGGTCCGGGCCGGCCGCCGCGGCCTCCTCGACCAGGTGCTGGAGTAGGAAGCCCATTGCGGCGACGGCCTCCCTACAGCCCCAGGCCCCGGGCGATGATCCGGCGCTGGATCTCGGAGGTCCCCGAGTAGATGGTCCCGCCGATGGCGTCCCGCAGCGCCCGTTCCACCTCGGTCTCGGTCATGTAGCCGTACCCGCCATGGATCTGCACGGCGTCCAGGTGCGTCCGCACGCTGGCCTCGCTGACGAACACCTTGGCCACCGCGGCCTCCAGCGACGCGTCCATGCCGTGGTCCATCAGCCACCCCGCCCGGAGCACCAGGGCGCGCGAGGCGTCCACGGCGACCTTCATGTTCGCGATCTTGTCCGCCACCGACTCGAACTTCCCGATGGGCTTGCCGGACTGCCGGCGGGTGCGCGCGTACTCGACGCAGGACTCCATGGTCCGCCGCATCTGCCCGACGTGGCTGGCCATGATGCAGGCGCGCTCCCAGGCCATGGAGGTCTGGAACACCTCGCCGCCCCGCCCGACCCGTCCGAGGACGGCGTCCGACGGGACCAGGCAGTCCTCCAGCGCGATCTCGCCCATGGGTGAGGTCCGCAGGCCCATCTTGTCCATCTCGGTGATGGAGCATCCCGCCGTGCCCGCCTCCAGCATGAACGCGGTGATCCCGATGGGGCCGATGCCCTTCGAGGTCCGGGCGAACACGATCAGCAGGTCGGCCACCGGCGCATTGGTGATGAACACCTTCCGCCCGTTCAGGACGTAGCCGCCCTCCACGGCCCGGGCCGTGGCGCTCATCCCGAACACGTCCGAGCCCGCCTCCGGCTCGGTGGCGGCGTGGCAGCCGATCAGCTTCCCCGAGCACAGGCCGGGCAGCCACCGCTTGCGCTGCTCCTCGGTGCCGAATTTCCACACCGGCACCACGCTGGTCCACAGGTGGGCCTGGACGCTGAACACCAGCCCGTTGTCGGGGCACCCGTAGCCGAGGGCCTCCAGGGCCAGCATGGTGGTGGTGGCGTCGGCCCCCGACCCGCCGTATTCCTCGGGGGCCGGCAGGCCGTGCAGGCCGACCTCCGCGCACCGGTCCCACCCCCGTCGCGAGAACGTCGAGGACGGGTCCCGCTCCCGGGTATCGACGGTGACCTTCCGGGCCAGCCGGGTCACGGTCTCGAAGAACTCGACCTGCTCGGGCGTGGCCCACTCGATGACGCTCGCGGGGCGGGACTTCACCACGTCACCGCGCGGTCGACCGCTTGTCCTCGATCAACCCCTCCACCCAGGCCGCGATGGCGCCGACCGACTCGAAGTTGCGCTGGTCGATCTCGCCCTGGTCGATGGTCAGCTCGAACTCCTGCTCGATGAATGTGACCAGCTCCATGAGGCCCACGGAGTCGACGAGGTCCTCCAGCAGCGGCGTGTCGTCGGCCATGTCGATGTCCTCGAACAGCAGCTCGTCGTTGATGAACGCGCGGATGCGCCGCGCCACGTCGTCGGTCTTGTTCGGTTCGTCCACGGTCTCCCCCCTCAAGCGATTCCGGATCAGGGTCCGCCGGTCCCGGCCGGGGCGACGCGATCGGGGGCGCGTCCCGGCAGGGACCGGTCCATCCAGTCGGTCAGCATGTCGACCAGGGCCGGCTGCGCCTCGACCGGGATGTTGGCATTGGCGGCGTTGGAGCCACGGAGGACCTCCACGGTGATCCGCCCGCCGGAGTGGTCCCGGTTGGACGCGGCCAGCTCGTCGATGGCCTGCTGGAGCACCCGGCGGCGCGCCTCGATCCCGGGCAACACGAACAGCAGGTCGGTCGAGGCCAGCGCCTCCCCCACGTCGGGGATGAAGCGCTCGGGCTGGGGCTCGGGCTCGGGTGCGTCGTCGCGTTCCGGCGCCGGCGCGGGACCCCTCCGGCGGAACGCCCGGCGGATCGACGCGCCCACCCCGGCACGGGGTCTGCCCTTCCCCGGCCGCGGCTCGAACAGGATGTTGAACCCGCCCGGCAGCACCAGGGCGGCGTTCCGGCAGTCGTCCCGTTGCCTGGCCAGGGCCACCGCCGTCCGGGCCCCGAAGCAGTTCCCCACCACCCCCAGCACGTCCACGCCCACCAGCTCCATGGCCAGGTCGGCCGCGGCCGCGGCTTCGTCCACGGCCGGGGTGTCGAGCTCGACGGTGGCGGGGGACCCGGTGCTGTCGCCGTGCCCCGGGTAGTCGAGGCGGATGGACGCGATGCCCCGCTCCGCCAGGCGGCGGGCGCAGTGCGTCCAGATGCGGGCCTTGTGGCTGCGACCCACGCCGAACCCGGGCAGGAGCAGCACCAGGGCTCGGGGCCCGCCCGCCGGCACGGCCAGGACCGCCGCCAGGTGCTGGCGACCCGAGGGCACGAACAAGGGATGCTCGGCAACCACGCTGGTGCGGGGCACCGCCGCGTCCGTTCCGGTCACCGCGTCCGCGGCCCTCACGAGCGGATCCCGGCCTCGTGCCACCGCAGCGACCGGGCCCACGCCGCCACCGCTGCCACCACCCGGTCGGACAGGTCCCCCTGCATGTCCTCCTTGCGGCCCTGCTTGCTCCGGCGGAACCGGGGCAGGCCCAGGCGCAGCGCGGCGGGATCGACCAGCTGCTGCAGGTCGACCCGCGCACCCAGGCCCCGGAGTCGTTCGGCCAGCCCGCCCAGTACCGGGTCGGGCTCGCTTCCCCTGGACACCTGGAGCAGGAGCGCGTCTCCCTCGAACCCCCGGAGGCTGCCCAGGACGTCGAGCGACGAGATCTCCTGGTACACCTCCCGGCGGAGGGGGAAGCCCAGCACGTCCAGGGTTCCCGCCGCCATGAGCTGGGCCACGGGGTCCGCGGCGAGCGCTTCTTCCCCGGTGGACACGCCGGTGAGCCGAGCCTGCTTGGTCATCCACTGCACGTACGCGTGGCCGTCCACGGCCGGGGCGACCGCCGCGAGCCCCGCCGCTCCGGCCTGGTCCGCGGCCAGCGTGGCCACGGTCCCGCCCAGCCGGAGGCCGGCGAACCCGACCCGCTGCACGCCGGCCACGTCGCGCAGCGCCCCGGCGGCCTCCCGCGCGTCATCGACGTGGGAGCGCAGGCTGACGTGCTCGGTTCCCAGGTCGCTGTCGCCGTATCCCTGGGCGTGGAACCGGAGGACCGCGTGTCCAGCCGCGGCCAGCGCCCGGGCCAGGGCCGTCTCCAGGGGCTGGAGGTACACCTGCTCCAGGGCGAAGGAGTGGCAGAGCACCCAGCCGTCCACGGGTGTGGCCTCGAGCGGGGTCGACAGGACGCCCACCGTCATGGCCCCGCCGATGCGGGGTTGCACGAAGGCCTCCCGGATGCCCAGCTCGCGGTCGACGAACGAGCGGAACGAGGCGATGCGATCCGGGTCGATCCCCACTACCCCTCCCACCTGATGCCGGCGCGTTCCGGGCGGCTCTCTTTACCGCCCCGCCCGACCGGCCGTCAAGACATCGGCCATCACGCCGGGAGGGGCCGGCTCCAGGCGCAGCCGGAAGACCTGCTCGAAGCGGGCCGAGACCAGCGGAGCCATCTCCGCCACGGTCACCGGGCGCTCGGCCAGCTCCGAGAGCGACACGACGCCCCGATCGGCCAGGCCGCAGGGGACGATGGCGTCGAACCAGGAAAGGTCGGTGGTGCAGTTCAGGGCGAACCCGTGCAGCGTGATGCGGGCCCGGGTCAGCTTCACCCCGATGGCGCAGGCCTTGCGGCGGCCCGCCCACACCCCGGTGGCCTGCGGATCCCGTTCGAGCTCCACGCCCACGTCCCGGCAGGCCAGGATCACCGCCTCCTCGATCCGGCGCAGGTGCGCGATCACGTCCGGGCGGGTCCCCAGGTCCAGGATGGGGTACCCGACCAGCTGGCCCGGGCCGTGGAACGTCACGCTCCCGCCCCGGTCCACGTGGTGCAGCTCCGCCCCGGCCGCATCGATCTGGGCCTCGGTCCACCGCACGTGGGTGGGGTCGGAGCGGCGCCCGGCCGTGTACACGGGCGGATGCTCCAGGAGGATCAGGACGTCCGGCACGCGGCCCGCTGCCCGCAGCTCCGCCAGCTCGTGCATGGCGTCGAACGCGGCCCCGTACGGCACCGGGCCCTCCGGCCGGATCAGCCAGGCGGTCCCGGTCATGTCTGCGCCAGATAGGCCTGGAGCTCCGGCGTGAAGTCCCACGTCTCCAGGTTCTGCTTCAGCCGGCCCAGGAACTGCGCGGCCGCTGCGCCGTCGATCACCCGGTGGTCCCAGGACATCGACAGGTACACCATGTGCCGGATGGCGATGGCGTCGTCGATCACCACCGGCCGCTTCTCGATCGCGTCGAACGCCAGGATCGCGGTGTTCGGCTGGTTGATGATGGGGACGCTCATGATCGAGCCGTACGGGCCGGGGTTGGTGATGGTGAACGTGCTGCCGTGGACCTCGTCGGGCTTCAGCTTCTTGGAGCGGGCCCGGGTGGCCACGTCGTTGATGGCCCGGGCCAGCCCCACCAGGTTCATCCCGTCGGCGTCCTTGACCACCGGGACGATCAGGCCCTCGTCGTAGGCCACCGCGATCCCCAGGTTCACGTAGCGCTTCAGCACGATCTGCTCGTCGCGGAGCTCCCCGTTCACGTCGGGGAACGCCAGCAGCGCGTCGCACAGGGCCCGGGCCAGGAACGGCATGAAGGTCAGGCCGATCCCCTCCCGGGCCTTGAACGCGTCTTTGGTCCGTTCGCGGAGGCGGGCGATGTTCTCCATGTTGACCTCGACCAGGTTCCAGGCCCGGGCCGAGGCCTGCAGCGACCCCACCATGTGCTTGGCGATGGCCTTGCGGATGTGGGTCATGGGGACGGTTTCCTCGCGGGGGCCGGCCGCGGTGGGGCGGGGCGCGGCCGCCGGGACCGCTAGCGGGACCGCCTCCGGGGCGGGCATGGCGGCGGTGGCGGCAGCGGGCGCAGCGGCCCCGCCGGACTCGATGAACGCCAGGACGTCCCGCTTGGTGATCCGTCCGCCCGTGCCGGTCCCCTGGACCTGCCCCAGGTCCAGGTCGTGCTCCTCGGCGAGCTTGCGCACGAGCGGGGACAGGATGTGGCTGCGGGGGCCGCCGGCGGCGGGGGCCTCGGCGGCCTGGCTCCTGGGAGCCGGCGCCGCGGCGGCCGCGGGCTGCCGTTCCTCGCGCTCCGGCTCCGGGGCGGCTTCCTCTTCGGCCTCCTCGGTGGCACCCTCGGCGGGCTCCTCCTCAGCAGGCTCCTCCTCAGCGGGCTGCTCGGCGGGCTCGGGGGCCTCCGCCTGCTCGGCCGCGGCCGGGGCGGCCGCCTGTGCGTCCCCCTCCTCGATCTGGACGAGCTCCGTACCCACCGAGACCGTCTCTCCCTCCGGGACCAGGATCTTGGCCACCGTGCCCGCCACCGGGGACGGCACCTCGGTGTCGACCTTGTCGGTGGAGATCTCGAACAGGGGCTCGTCCCGGTCGATGCGGTCGCCCTCCTGCTTCAGCCACTTGGTGATGGTCCCCTCGACGACGGTCTCGCCGAGCTGCGGCATGGTCACTGACGTTGGCATGGACACGGCCCTCCTTGACCATCACTACCTACCATTTCGCGAGCCTCCATGCGGCCTCCACGATGTCCTCGACCTGCGGAAGGTACGCGTCCTCGAGCGGCGGGGAGAACGGAACCGGGACGTTCGGCGGCGCCAGGCGGACCACCGGCGCGTCGAGGTGGGGGAACCCTTCCTCCGCGAGCACCGCCGCGACCTCGGCGCCCACGCCCAGGAACCGCGGCGACTCGGACACCACCAGGGCCCGTCCGGTCCGGGCCACGGATTCCAGGACGGTCCCGGCGTCCAGCGGCGAGACGGTCCGAAGGTCCACCACCTCGGCCGAGATCCCCTCGTCGGCCAGGTCGTCCGCCGCATCCAGGACCCGGTGGACCATGGCCCCGTACGCGACGATCGTGAGGTGCTCGCCCCGCCGCTTCACCTCCGCCCGGCCGATCGGCACCAACCCGTCGGGGCCGTCCGCCACCTCCCCCCGGACCCGGCGGTACAGCCACCGGTGCTCCAGGAACACGCAGGGGTCGTCGTCCCGGATGGCCGACGCAAGCAGGCCCTTCGCGTCACCCGGGAACGCGGGGCAGAGCACCTTCAGCCCCGGGGCGTGGGCGAGGCGCGTCTCCGGGCTCTGCGAGTGGAACGGACCGGCCCGGACGCCCGCGCCGAACGGGCCCCGGACCACCAGCGGAAGCGGCACGCGGTGCAGGTAGCGGCTCGTCCCGGCCACGGCCACCAGCTCGTCGAGCCCGGCCCCGGGGAGGTCCGTGAACGGCAGCTCCACCACGGGGCGGAGGCCTTCCATGGCCGCGCCGATGGCCATGCCGACCAGGACGTCGCCGGATGCGGGCGTCTGCACCACCCGCACCGCCCCGAACCGGTCCGCCAGCCCCCTGAGGATCCGGGACGGAGCTCCCTCCACCGGCGTGGCCGACCGGAGGACCACCACCCGCTCGTCGCGCTCCATCTCCTCCCGGAGCCCCTCCGCGATCGCGTCCGCGAAGGTGGTCTCGGCATGGCGGGTCCCGGCAACCGCCTCCATCAGGCCGGTCCCCCCGGTCCGGCGGTCGAGGGCGCATCGCCGGGGAACAAGCCGTTCGCCAGGTCGGACGGGTCGGGAAGCGGCGAGCGCTGCCCGAAATCGTGGGCCTCGTTGAACTCCCGCTCCACGCGGGCGGTCCAGCGTCCCCTCTGACACCAGGAGGTCGGCGAACCGCTCCACGGGATCACCATCCGAGGCGGCAGATTCGATGATGGTCGGCCCGCCGCCCGACCGGGCCCGCTCCACGGCATCCGCCGCGGCGCCGTGGACCCCCCGGACATCCGATCCGTTCACCCGGACCGCCGGGACCCCGAGCTCGCCGTCCCGCCCCGCTTCGCCGGAGGGGTGGTTCTCCACCACCCACACCACAGGAAGCCGGTGGACGGCCGAGGCTTCCACCGACCGGCGCCACCGGTCGGTGCGGGGAGCGGCGGCGAAGCCCATGGCCACCCGGGGCTCCCTGCGGATCCGGTATGCGAGCGCCGCGCCGGCGGCCTGTGGCGAGGAGTCGGGGATGGTGGCCGGCGCCGCGAAGGCGCGGGCCCGATGCCAGTCGCCGAGTCCATCCCCGTCGCGGCCGAGGGTGGGGCCGCCGGATCGTCCCCAGGCGTTCGCCAGGACCCCTCCCAGGGCGACCCCCCTGGCCAGCTGCGCGGCCAGGGACCACGCCGTGCCGAACAGCGAGTCCTCGGGTCCCAGCGCGCACGCCGCGCCCACCAGGGTGCCCTCATGGCCGAGCCCGAGGTGGACGGGGCCGGGGAGCCGGCCCTGCCGATGCATGGACTCCATCCGCTCCTGGGCATGCCGGCTCAGCTTCAGCAGATGGAGCAGGGCCGTCGGCGCCGTCTCCACGGCCGGCCTACGCGGTGTGCAGGGGCTTGCCCGCCAGTGCCAGGTGCGCCTCGCCGATGGCCTCCGACAGCGTCGGGTGGGGATGGATCAGGGCGGCCACCTCCTGGGCGGCGGCCTCCCAGTTCGTGATGAGCATGGCCTCGGCCACCAGATCGGTGACGTGCGGTCCGATCAGGTGGATCCCCAGCACCGGACCCCCGCCCTTCTGGGCCACCACCTTGACCAGGCCGCCCTCGCCCACGATGTCGGCCTTCCCGATGGCCCGCATGTTGAGCTTCTGCACCTCCACCTCGTGGCCTCGCTCGCGGGCCTGGGACTCGGTCAGCCCGACCGACGCCACTTCGGGCGTGGAGAACGTCACCCGGGGCACGCCCGGGTAGTCGATCTCGGCGGGGTCCTCCCCGGCGATGCGCTCGGCCACGTTGATGCCTTCGGCGAACGAGACGTGGGCCAGCTGGAACGGCGTCGCCGCCACGTCGCCCACCGCCCATACGTGCTCGGCCGTGGTCTGCAGGGAGCCGTTCACCTTGACGTAGCCGCGCTCCAGCTCGACGCCGGCCTCCTGGTACCCGATGCCGTCCGAGATCGGCCCGCGACCCACGGCCACCAGGCAGATGTCGGCGGTAACCTCCTGGGCCTTCCCGCCGGCCTCGTAGGTCACCGTCACGCTGTCCCCGGCATCCTTCACGTCCTGCACCTTCGCCCCGGCGAAGGAACGGATCTTGCGCTTGCGGAAGGCCCGGTCCAGCTCCTTGGAGATGTCCTCGTCCTCCAGCGGCGCCAGGCGGGGGAGGGCCTCCACCAGCGTGACCTCGGCGCCGAACGAGCGGTAGAACGACGCGAACTCCAGGCCGACCGCGCCGGCTCCGATCACCACGGCCGAGCGCGGGATGTACGGCAGCACCAGGGCCTGGTCGCTGGTGATGACCCGCTCGGTGACCTCCAGGCCCGGCAGCAGCCGCGGGTACGAGCCCGAGGCCAGCACGATGTCGGTGGCCTGCACGGTCCGGCCGTCGACGCCGAACGCCCGCTGCGGGGTCAGCTTGGCCTCCCCCTGGATCACGTCGATCTTGCGGAGCTTGATCAGGCTGGTCAGGCCGCTGACCAGCTTGTCCACGGTCTTCCTCTGAAACGCCTGCACGGCGTCCCAGTCGGGCTCACCGGAAGCCCTGATGCCCCATTCCTCGGAGCGGTGCACGCTGTCCAGGACCGCTGCCGACTGGAGGAGGGCCTTGGTGGGGATACACCCGCGGAGCAGGCACGTCCCGCCCAGGCGGTCGTCGCGTTCGATCAGCGCCACCCGCAGGCCGAGCTCCGCGGCGCGCAGCGCGCACGCGTACCCGCCCGTGCCCGCGCCCAGGATCGCAACGTCGTAGGAGCTCTCGGCCATGTGCAGACGCCTCCGCCGCTGGTGGACAGCCATCGTACCGCCGGGCTGAGAACGGGCGCGAAACGCGGAGCGGCTAGGATTCCGTCCCGTGACCGACTCCGGTTCCGTGGCCCTGAAGCGGACCCCGCTCGAGGACGAGCACCGGGCCCTCGGCGCCAAGATCGGCGCGTTCGCCGGGTGGGCCATGCCCATCGAGTACCGGGGGACCCTGGCCGAGCACCAGGCTGTCCGGGAGCGGGTGGGCCTGTTCGACCTCATGCACCTGGGAAAGGTGATCGTCTCCGGCCCCGGCGCCCTGGGCACGCTGCAACGCACCGTGACCAACGACGTGGTCAGGGTCGATGCAGGGCGGGCCCAGTACAACACCGTGCTGAACGAGCGCGGCGGGATCGTGGACGACCTCATCGTGTACCGGCTGGGGGAGGAGCGGTACTTTGTGGTTCCGAACGCGGCGAACACCGATCGGGTGCACGCGATCCTGCTGGAGGAGGCCGTGGCCGCCGACGTGGTCCTGCACGAGGACTGGTGCTTCCTGGCCGTGCAGGGTCCGCGCGCGGTCGACGTGGTGTCGGTGCTGTTCCCCGAGGCCGCCGGGCTCGACTACATGCACTGCACGGAGACCCGCTACGGGGACCAACCGGTGATCCTGACCCGGTCCGGCTACACCGGCGAGGTGGGGTTCGAGCTGTTCCCGCCGGACGCCACGGTGCACGCGCTGTGGGAAGCGATCCTGGAGGCCGGCCGGCCCTACGACATCGAACCGATCGGGCTGGCGGCCCGCGACACGCTGCGCCTGGAGATGGGCTACCCGCTGCACGGCCAGGACATCTCCGAGGAGCGAACGCCGCTGGAGGCCGGGCTGTTGTGGGCCGTGTCCATGGACAAGGGCGAGTTCCGGGGCCGCGAGGCGCTGGTGCGGCAGAAGGAGGAGGGCATCCCGGCCCGGCTGTGGGGGCTCCGGATGCAGGACCGGCTGATCCCCCGCTCGCACTATCCGGTTGCCGCGGGCAACGAGTGGGTGGGGGAGACCACCAGCGGAACCTTCTCGCCGACCCTCCGGGTGGGGATCGCTCTGGCCTACCTCCAGCCCCGGGAGCGGTTCGCAGCCGGCGACGAGGTCGAGGTCGACATCCGGGGAAAGCGGGGGCGAGCCCTGGTCACCAAGCCACCGTTCGTGGACCGCAGTCCGAAGTAGCTCGGCCGGGATGGGGGTTGGGGAGGGGTCGCTCTCCCCAATGCCTAGCGCAATTGCGAGCGCTTGGCCGCGTGGATGAGCTGGGACACCGATGTGGCGTCGAACCGCGCGGACATCAGCATGGTGCGCAGGCGCTTGGCCGCGTCGGGGCTGTCCTGCACCACGGCCAGCACGACGTACAGGCCGGACGTGGGGATCCCCACGTGGCGCACCGGCCCGAACCCCGGGGCCGCAACGAAGTAGGCGAACCTGGTGTGGTGCCCGCCGCTCTGGCAGGAGCCGCTCCCGCGGACCGCATAGTCGGACGGCGACCAGGTGTCCCCGGCGAACACCGGCCGGTGGTCGACGATCACCTCCAGGTGGGCGTTCCGACAGGTCTGGGACGAGGCCACCTGCGGGATGGCCGCTCCCGAGGCCGCCAGGTAGTAGTAGTTGAACGGGATGCCCACGCGGGCCACGTCCACCCACATGGCCTCCAGGCCGGGCACGGTCCCGTCCATGCTGGCCCACCCGTTCAGGTTCGGCGAGGCCACCACGCCCTCCCGCAGCGGGTCGTCCGCGATGGGGGCCACCGTCCATTGCTTGGGGACGAGGGCCTGGACCTCCCCCGCGCTGACCATCTCGAAGGGGGTCGGGCGATCGGCCACCTGAGGGGCGGGGGCCACCGTGAAGGCGGAGCCGGGCCCGTTGCCCCCGGACGCATGAGCACAAGCCGCCGACAACACGGCGACGCAGCATCCCGCGATGATCCGTCGCACCGCCTCGAAACCCCTGCGGCAGTGTAGCCACCCGCTCGGGATCGCGCCAGCGGCCGATGGTGGGGTGTACGATCCCGCCCAATCGAAGATCGCTCTCGTGGTGGCCCACGCCGGGAATGGCAGCCGGCATGGGCCCCACCGGGACCCCACGGTTGCGGTCCCGGGAAGAGGGAAGCCGGTGGAAGTCCGGCACGGTCGCGCCACTGTGACCGGGGAGCGAACCGAGACACGCCACTGGCGAGCCGCGCGAGGGCGAGGCGAGCCGGGAAGGTTCGGGGAGCGTCGATCCGGGAGTCAGGAGACCTGCCTCGGGAGCCGGAGCACGCGTTCCTTCGCGTGAGAGGAGGCGCTCCCATGGCTCGTGTACCGCCCCGGCTCTGCCGGTTCCTGCTTCCCGTTGTTGCCGCCGTCGTCCTGGCGGCCGGGTGCGGGAAGGCGTCCACCTCGCTCGGCGCCGGTTCCGCCACCGGCGCGCCCTCGCCCACCGCCACGGCGTCGTCGACCGCGCCCACGTCGACCTTCCCCGTCACCCTCACCGACGACGACGGGGTGTCCGTGACCCTGAAGGCGCCGCCCCAGCGCATCGTCACGTTCGCCCCCGCCAACACCGAGATCCTGTTTGCCCTGGGCCTGGGGGACCGCGTCGTGGGGGTGTCAGGGCGCTACGACAACTACCCGCCGGCGGCGCGGGCCATCGACGAGGTGGGCGGGTCGAACGGGGTCGAGCCGAACATCGAGAAGGTGGTGTCGCTCCAGCCGGACCTGCTCCTGGCCACCTCGGGAGGCGAGGACTGGAAGCAGCGCCTCCGCCAGCTGGGCGTCCCCGTGTTCAGCATCGACGCCACCAGCTTCGGCGACGTCCTGCACGACATCCGAACGGTCGGGACGCTCACCGGCGCCGACCGGCCCGCGGCCGCCCTCACCGCGAACATGGCCGCCGAGGCGGCGGAGGTGAAGGCACGGGTCGCGGCCGAACCGCCGGTGAGCTGCTTCTACGAGGTGTACTACCAGCCGCCGGTGTACACGGTCGGTCCCGGGTCGTTCGTGTTCAGCCTGTTGAAGCTGGCCGGCTGCGACCCGGTCACCGCGAACCTGAAGACCCAGTACCCGCAGATGTCGGTGGAGGCCATCGTCAGGGCCGACCCGGCCGTGTACCTGGTGGACTCCCTGTCGGCGTCCTCCGTGGCGGCGGTGGGGAAGCGGCCGGGCTACGATGCGCTGTCCGCCGTGCGGGACCACCACGTGGTGGTCATCGACTCCGACCTGGTGACCCGGCCCGGCCCGCGGGTGGTGGACGGGCTGCGGGAGCTGGCCGAGGCGCTCCACCCGGTCTCGGCGTGAGCGCGTCGTGAAGGTGGGCGGCCGGCGGTTCCGGATCACCCTTGCCCTGCTGGCCGCGGCCCTTGTAGTGGCCGTGCTCCTCGGCGTGGCGCTGGGGTCGGTGTGGATCTCGCCCGCCACGACGCTCCGGCTGTTCGCGTGGAAGCTCCATCTGGCGGGGCGGCCGGACGTCTCGCGAGCCACCGAGGTGATCCTGTTCCAGCTTCGCCTGCCCCGGGTGCTGCTGGCGGTGGTGGTGGGGGCCGGGCTGGCCGTGGCCGGGACCGTGTTCCAGGGGCTGTTCCGAAACCCCATGGCCGATCCCGCGGTCATCGGGGTGTCGTCGGGGGCCGCCCTCGCTGCCACCGCGGTCATCGTGGGCGCCGGGACGGGGGCGCTGGCTGGCCTCGGCGTCCCGCTGGCGGCCTTCGCGGGAGCCATGGCCACCGCCTTCCTCGTCTACCGGCTGGCTCGCATCGGGCCGGCCGTGCACGCCGCGACCCTGCTGCTGGCCGGGATCGCGGTGGCCGCGGTGGTCTCCGCGTGCATCTCGCTGGTGATGACGTTCACCAGCCAGCAGATCCAGAACATCTACTTCTGGCTGCTGGGCGGCCTGGGCGGTCGCAGCTGGGGCCAGCTCGAAGTGGCGGGCGGACTGGTGGCGGCGGGGGTGGTGGCCGCCTTCGCGCTGGCCCCGTCCCTCAACCTGGTCACCCTGGGGGAGGAGCGAGCGGCCCAGCTGGGGGTGGAGCTGGACCGGTTCAAGCGCCGGTCCCTGGCCGTGGGGTCCCTCCTGGCGGCCGCCGCGGTCTCGGTGTCCGGGGTGATCGGATTCGTTGGGCTGATGACGCCCCACCTGCTGCGGCTGGTGGTGGGGGCCGACCACCGCCGCTTGCTCCCGGCCGCCCTGCTGGGTGGCCCCACCCTGCTGATCCTGGCCGACCTGGCGGCCAGGACGGCCGTCGCGCCCCAGGAGCTGCCGGTGGGGGCGGTGACGGCGGTGCTGGGCGGGCCCTTCTTCCTGTACCTGCTGCGGCGGGAACGCCGGGGCGTGGCCGGGATGGTGCCGGCGTGATGGTGCTGGAGGAGGTGGTGGCCGGCTACGGGGAGCGGCCGGTCCTGCATGGAGTGAGCGTCGCCGTCGCCCCCGGAGAGGTGGTCGGGTTGCTGGGTCCGAACGGCTCCGGCAAGACCACCCTGCTGCGGGTGGCCTCGCGCGCCCTCCGCCCGAGGTCCGGCCGGGTCACCGTGGCGGGGGAGGACCTGTACGCGCTCTCCGCCCGCCGGGCCGCGCAGCTGGTGGCGGTGGTGCCGCAGCAGGTCCTCCCGGCGTTCTCGTTCAGCGCGCTGGAGGTGGTGCTGATGGGCCGCTCGCCCCACCGCTCGCCGTGGCGGGCCGGCGCCCCGGAGGACTGGTCCCACGTACGCCGGGCGATGGAAGCGACCCGGGTCCGGCACCTGGCCGACCGGCCCGTGGACGAGCTCTCGGGCGGCGAGCGCCAGCTGGTGATCCTGGCCCAGGCCCTGGCCCAGGACGCCCCCGTCCTCCTGCTGGACGAGCCCACCACGCACCTCGACATCGGCCACGTGATGGACCTCACGGGGACGGTCCGGCGGCTGGCGGCGGAAGGGCGAGCGGTCCTGGCGGTGTTCCACGACCTCAACCTGGCCGCGGCCACGTGCGACCGGGTGGTCGCGCTGTCCGAGGGGCGGGTGGCGGCGGAGGGGTCGCCCGAACGCGTGATCACGGCCCGAACCCTGCACGACGTGTACGGCGTGGAGGCCGACATCCACGCGAACCCGGCCACCGGCCGGCCGGTGGCCGGGCTGGGCCCGCCGGTCTTCGCGTCCTGGCGCCCCGGGCGTCTGCGGGCCCACGTCATCGGCGGCGCGGGCCGGGGAGCGCCGGTCATCCGGGCCCTGGTCCAGCGGGGCTACGAGGTCACCGCGGGGGTCCTGCACGGCAGCGACACCGACACCGTGGTGGCCGAGCGCCTCAACCTGCTCCGGGTGTCCGTCCCGCCGTTCTCGGAGATCGACCCGGCCAGCGCGGAGGAGTGCCGGCGCCTGATGGCCGGCGTGGACCTCCTGGTGGTGTGCGACGCGCCGTTCGGGCCGGGCAACGTCGAGAACCTCCGCCTGGCCCTCCACGCCGCCCGGGCGGGGACCCGCGTGGTCCTGCTGGAGCAGATCCCCGTGTCCGAACGGGACTTCACGGGAGGGGTGGCCACCGCCCTGTGGAACGACATCCGTTCCCGGGCCGAGGTGGCCCGGAGCTACGATGAGGTGCTGTCGGTGGTGTCCTGAGGTAGAAGGAATTCCTGCTCCGCCCCAGGCGGAGCGGTGGGGATGCAGAACGAGACCCGCGTCCCGCCACCGGGGAGAGGATCGGCCCACAGGATCCCGCCGTGCAGCAGGATCAGCCGGCGGGCCAGGTGCAGCCCCAGCCCCACGCCCGTCCGCTCCTTGCGCAGGACCTCCTCGCCGGTGACGAACGGCTCGGAGAACGCCAGGGACGCCACGTCGCGCCGCAGGCCCAGCCCCCGGTCGGTGACCGAGAACAGGATGCCCTCGTCCACCTGCCGCAGGCGGACCCTCACGCTCGACCCGGGCTGGGAGTACCGGCACGCGTTGTCAACCAGCTGGGCGATGGCCTCGGAGATCCGGGCCGGGTCCAGCACGGCCACCACGCGTTCGCCCAGGTCCTGGACCACACGGACCTGGGGGTACTTCTGCCCCAGCCGCTGGACGACCTCCGCCACCAGCGCCGTGAGGTCGCTCCACGACAGGTGGAAGGTGACGTGGTCGCGATCGAGGTCGGCGATGGCCAGGATCTCCTCGACCAGGGCGGTCAGCCGGTCCACCGCCCGGTCCATCCGCTTGAGGAACTCGGGGGCGTCCTCCTCGGAGAGCGTGCGTCCCCGCAGCAGGTGGGTGATGCCCTTGACGATGGTGACGGGGGTGCGGAGCTCGTGGGAGACGTTCGCCAGGAACTCGGCCTTGGCGTGGGTGACCTCCTGGACCTTCACGGTGGCCTCGGCCAGGGCCCGGCCCAGCTCCCGCTCCCGGTGGACGCCGTCCGCCACCCTGGCCAGGAGGGTGGCGGCGACCCGCGGCGAGACCACGGACCCGCCGTCCAGCACCGGGCCGAGCGCCCGGATGACCTCGCCGGGGCCCTCGTCCTTCAGGAGATAGGCGTGCGCGCCGGCCCGGATGAGTTCCGCGGCGTCGTCGGCCTCCGGCGATCCGGCCCAGCAGATCAGGCGGCTGTCGGGGGCCGCGGCGCGGAGCCGCTGGATCAGCGCCGTGCCGAACAGGCGGGGGAGGGTGGGATCGGTCACGATCACCTCCGGCCGGGTCCGCACCGCCAGCTCCACGGTGTGGTACCCGTCCGTGCTGGCCTCGGTGGAGACGTCCCACGCCGAGCGCGACAGCGCGTGCTCGAGCATCGCGACGTCGGGGGGAGACCCGGACAGCAGGAGGGTGACGGCCATGCCCCTCAGGTATCGACCGGAATCACCCCGAATCTGAACCTGGGCGGCCGAAGAAGACCGACAGAACCGCGCGGCGGCGCGCCGGCGCGGAGGGCCTCGGGCCTACTCCACCAGGCCCCGGCGGATGGCGATGGCCACGGCCTGGGCCCGGTCGTTCGCGCCCAGCTTCTCGAAGATCCGTTCCAGGTGGGTCTTCACGGTGTGCGGCGAGATGCCCAGGTCGTGGGCCACCTCCTTGGTGGTGGACCCGTACGCGACCATCTGCAGGATCTGCACCTCCCGCTTGGACAGGGGCGTGTCCGGCCGACGGTCCACGAACCGGACTTCCTCGATGAACGCTCGGGTCAGGCTGGGATGGATGACCGCCTTGTCCTCCATGGCCAGCCGCGCCGCGTTCACCAGCTCCTCGGCCGAGACGTCCTTCAGCAGGTAGCCGGACACCCCTGCCTGGATCGCCTCCGCGACGGCTTGGCGGGACTCCTCCACGGTGAACAGGATGACCCGGGTGGCGGGGTTCTCCTCGCGGATGATCCGGGTGGCCTCGATGCCGCCCATCCCCGGCATCCGCACGTCCATGAACACCACGTCCGGGTGCAGCTCGGACACGGCGTCGACGGCTTCCTCGCCGGTGGTGGCCTGTCCCACGATCTCCACCTCGGGGGAGTTCGCCAGGGTCATCTTCAGGCCGTCCAGAGTGACCGGGTGGTCGTCGACCACCAGGATTCGCATGGGCACGCTCGACCTCCCGAGGGTCGGTTGGGGGACTGTCGGTAGAATATCCGTGAGGTGGGCGAAATGAGTGAGATCGACTCCCAAGAAAGCGAGCACGTTTCCGGGAACGGCGACGGCGTCGTGGCCCTGAAGGAGCGGGTCCTGGAAGCCCTGTCCAACGTCCACGACCCCGAGCTCGGCATCAACATCGTGGACCTGGGGCTGGTCTACGACGTGCGCATCGAGGACGGCCTCGTGCACGTCACGTACACGCTGACCACCATGGGCTGCCCCATCGGGCCTCTCATCGAGCAGCAGATGGAGCAGCTCCTGGCCACCGTCGAGGGCGTCAAGGGGTTCGAGGCCGAGATGGTCCTGCGACCCCCCTGGACGCCCGAGATGATGTCCGAGGAGGCCAAGGCCGCCCTCGGGTTCTTCTGAGCCGGGCCCGCTCGGGCGGGGCACCGTTCTTGCACTTGCAATCCCCGGCGGCCTGGTGCTGTAATTCCTATCTCGCAGATAGGGAATCGATTCGAAGGGGAGGTCGCGCATGGCCGAGTACACGAATCCGGACGCCCTGGTCGAGACGGACTGGGTGGAAGGGCATCTGAACGACCCGGGGATCCGGGTCATCGAGGTGGACGAGGACACCACCGCGTACGAGAAGGGGCACATCCCGGGAGCGGTCGGCTGGAACTGGAGCACCGACCTGCACGCTCCGTCCGGCCGCGACTTCGTGAACCAGGAGCAGTTCTCCCGCCTGCTGAACCGCTCCGGGGTGGGCGACGACACGACCGTCGTGCTGTACGGGGGCAACAACAACTGGTTCGCCGCCTACGCCTACTGGCTGGCCCGCTACCTCGGCTACGGCAGCGTGAAGCTGCTGAACGGCGGCCGGAAGAAGTGGGAGCTGGAGTCCCGCGAGCTCACCCAGGACGTCCCGTCCCACGCGGCGACGGACTGCTCCGTGGAGGGGCCCGTGATCGGCGACTTCCGGGCGTTCCGGGACGAGGTCCTGGAAAAGGTGAGCGAGGGCGCGGCGTCCTTCGTGGACGTGCGCTCGCCGGAGGAGTACCGGGGCGAGAAGCTCGCCCCCGACCACCTGCCCCAGGAGCAGGCGCAGGTCCCCGGCCACATCCCCGGCGCCGCGAACATCCCGTGGGGCAAGGCCGCTAACGACGACGGGACGTTCAAGTCGGCCGACGAGCTGGCGGAGCTGTACCAGGGTGCCGGGGTGACCCCGGGCAAGGAGGTCATCGCGTACTGCCGGATCGGGGAGCGCTCGTCGCACACCTGGTTCGTGCTGCACGAGCTCCTGGGGTACGAGAACGTCAAGAACTATGACGGCAGCTGGACGGAGTACGGATCGCTGGTCGGCGTACCGGTGGAGAAGGGGTAGCTCGCGGTCTCACCAGGGAAGGGGCGCCGCCGGGCAAGTGCTGCGGCGCCCCTTCGCCTGTCCGGGCAGGAATTCCTACTTCCCAGATCGACTTTGCGGGCCTCCGCGAGCTAGACTGGATGCGCACGGCCGGCCGGGGTAGCCCCGACCTGCTGGGTAAGATTCGGTTCGACCGAGACAACCACCGATCCGAGGTGAGCGCAGGTGGCAGTCACCCAGGAAGAGCACCTCCAGGAGCTGAGCAAGGGCTACCGGTTCGGCTGGCACGACCCCGAGCACTACGTGTTCGAGCCCAAGCGGGGCCTGTCCGAGGAGGTCGTCGAGGAGATCTCCTGGCTCAAGCAGGAGCCGGAGTGGATGCGCAAGTACCGGCTCAAGGCGCTCAAGCACTTCCGGGCCCGGCCCATGCCGTGGTGGGGCGCGGACCTGTCCGACATCGACTTCGAGAACATCTACTACTTCATCCGGGCCACCGAGAAGCAGGCCCAGACCTGGGAGGACCTGCCCGACGACATCAAGGGCACCTGGGACCGCCTGGGCATCCCCGAGGCCGAGAAGAAGTACCTGGGCGGGGTCTCGGCCCAGTACGAGTCCGAGGTCGTGTACCACAAGATCCGCGACGAGCTGGACTCCATGGGCGTGCTCTTCTGCGACATGGACACGGCCCTGCGCGAGCACCCGGACATCGTGAAGGAGTACTTCGGGACGATCATCCCGGCCAACGACAACAAGTTCGCCGCGCTGAACTCGGCGGTGTGGTCGGGCGGGTCGTTCATCTACGTGCCGCCCGGCGTGCACGTGGACATCCCGCTGCAGGCCTACTTCCGGATCAACGCGGAGAACATGGGCCAGTTCGAGCGGACCCTGATCATCGCCGACGAGGGCTCGTACGTGCACTACGTCGAGGGGTGCTCGGCGCCGATCTACACGACCGACTCGCTGCACTCCGCGGTGGTCGAGATCATCGTGAAGAAGGGTGCCAGGGTCCGGTACACCACCATCCAGAACTGGTCGACCAACGTGTACAACCTGGTGACCAAGCGGGCGGCGGCCTACGAGGACGCCGTCATGGAGTGGGTGGACGGGAACATCGGCTCCAAGGTCACCATGAAGTACCCCTCGATCTACCTGCTGGGCAAGGGCGCGCGGGGCGAGGTGCTGTCGGTGGCGTTCGCCGGCGAGGGCATGCACACCGACGCCGGCGGCAAGGCCATCCACGTGGCGCCGTACACGTCCTCCATCATCACCTCGAAGTCGGTGTCCAAGGGCGGCGGCCGGACCGGCTACCGCGGCCTGGTCCGGGTGGAGCCCGGCGCGCACCACGCCAAGTCCATGGTCCGGTGCGACGCGCTGATCCTCGACGAGCAGTCCCGCTCCGACACCTACCCCTACGTGGAGGTGGAGGAGGAGACCGCGCAGCTCGGCCACGAGGCCAGCGTGTCCCGGGTGGGCGAGGACCAGCTGTTCTACCTGATGAGCCGGGGCCTGACCGAGGCCGAGGCCACCGCCATGGTGGTGAACGGCTTCATCGAGCCCATCACCCGCGAGCTGCCCATGGAGTACGCGGTCGAGCTGAACCGCCTGATCGAGCTCCAGATGGAAGGCGCGATCGGCTAGCTGACTCCCCAGTCGGCGAACTCGACCTCGCCGACCCCCGGCGGATGCAGCGTGACCAGACCCGTTCCGTCCGGCCGGATGATGTTCAGACCTGGCGAGAACACCAGGTAGCGCCCGTCGGGCGACCAGTCGACGAACTGGGCGAACCGGTCCGTGACCCGGTGCTGGTCGGACCCATCGGCGTTCATCAGGTAGAGGGTGTGGAACGGTCCGATGTCGCCCGTCGTCAGGCAGCCGGGGGAGGTCGAGTTCCCGCAGTCGTCGCGGGTGGACGTGAACGCGATCATGGTCCCGTCCGGCGACCAGGAGGGGAATCCATCCGACCCCTGGGTCGTGGTCAGCCGCCGGAGTCCGGTCCCGTCCGCGTTCGCCACGTAGACGTTGTAGTCGGGGTCGTCCCCGAACGCGCCCTTCTCCTGTGACATGAACGCGATCCTGGATCCGTCCGGCGACCACGCCATGTACTCCACGTACCGGTGGATGGGGACCCTTCCCGCCGCCCCACCGTCAGCGTCGGCGACGCACGCCCGGAACCCCGTGATCAGCCCGCGGGCGCAGTTCCACAGCACCCGGCCGTCCGGCGACCAGGTGGGACCCCAGTCGTCGGTGGCGTCCCGGCTCACGTCGTGCTGGTCGGAGCCGTCCGCCCGCATCACGTAGACCTCGTTGTTCCCGTCGCGCTCGGACCGGAACGCGATCTGGCTCCCGTCCAGCGAGAGGGCCGGGTCGAAGTCGTTGGCCGGGTTCCGGGTCAGCCGGCGGAGGCCCGACCCGTCCGCGTTCACGATCCAGATGTCCGATGTGCCGTTCGAGAACACGATCCGTCCACGGAGCGAGGCCACGTCGATCGGCCGCCCGGGTGTGGACGCGGCCCTCGGCGAAACTTTCGGCGAAGCTGGTCCGGACGGTGAGGAGACTTCGGACCTCGCCCTGGACGAGCTGACCTGTGGCGAACCACTCTTCGCACAGGCCGTGGCCACCAGCGCCACCGCCACCCCACACGAGACCGAAAGACGTGTCGCTCGCACCATCTGCCCCACTCTCCGTGCCAGGGGCGCACCGCCTCTGAGTACAAGCGGCGCCCACGGTTGGTTCCGCCGGGACGGCGTCGGTGGTGGCCGCGTGGCGCGGATGTTCCCCTGTAAGGTCGCGCCAAGTCCGAGGGAAGGAGGGGGAATGGCCGGGGAGCCGACAGAGGGTCACTGGATGATCGATGGCGGGACGGTTTCGGGCCTCTCGGCCACGCGGGCCTGGCGAGACGGGATCGAGGACCTGACGTACTCCAACCCGTTTGGCCAGGAGGTCGAACGGGTGTGGTTCGACGGGAGGGTCGTGTTCGCCGTGGAGCTGGGCGAGGTGGACGTGGACCTCGACCGGGTGCAGGTGGCCCAGGAGTACCAGGTGGTCCACGAGGTCGAGCTGAATGCGAGCGGCAAGCCCGACCGCGAGCCCGACCGCGTCGAGGGTCAGTTCAACATCTACGACTCCGTGCCGGGCATGGCCGAGTACTCACCACTGTGGCAGTTCAACTACGTGGTCGTGCCGCGAGAATACGAGCCGAACACGCTGCGCTCTGAGGCCGACTGCCTGGCCAGCGGCTACCCGATCCTCCGCAGCACGGTCGTCGAGAACTGACCCGTGCTCTGAGTCGCCGCCGTGCGCGGCGAACGCGAAGTCGTGAGCCCAGTCAGGGCCCCAGCGCCATCCCGTCCGGTCGCCGAAAGACCAGCCGCCCGTCGACCAGCTCCAATCGAAAGCCGCCCGGCTGATGGACCATCCGGTGGTGGCGCCGGCACAGCAGCAGGAGGTTGGGGAGCGCCGTGGGCCCGCCGTCCGCCCAATGGACGACGTGATGGGCATCGCACCATGTCTGCGGCCGGTCGCAGCCCGGGAAGCGGCAGTGGCGGTCCCGGACGATCACCGCCCGGCGCAGTGCGGGCGAGACCACAGGAGTTCGCCGGCCCACGTCCAGCGGCTCCGAGGGGCCCGCCATGACCACCCGGGTGATCGAGGCATCGCACGCGATGCGCCGGGCGGCCTGAGGATCGATCGGACCCGCGTGGTCGAGCTCGCTGACGTCGCCCTCGCCGTCCCGCAGCGCGTCGACCCCGACGGTCACCGTCACGTGCGGCCGCTCACCGCCGATGCTCGGCCGCTCGGCCAGGTCGAGCCACTGGCGGCAGATCTCGCCGAGCGCATCTGCCCGCCGCTGCGCGGGCGTCCGGTCGTCGTCCCCGTCGCCCGACCGCGACTCCGCGTCGAGCACGGCCCGCAACGCCGTCAGCAACGTTTCGCCCGTTTCCGGGTCCAGGTCGCCGTCGACCCGGACCATGCCCAGGAACGTAACCGAGGCATGCAGCCGCCGCTGCGCCCGGACCTTCTCGTCGCCCTCCAGCGCGCGCTCGCGCTCGACTGCCTGACGCCAGTACGCGGCGACCCGCTGGAGGTCGCCCACCGAGTGGATCCGGGCGGCCTCGACGAGCTGGGTCTCGGAGGCCCGGAACTCCTCAGGGTCCGCGTCGCGGGCAGCGACCAGCACCTTGGCCGCGGACATCGACAGGTCCCCGGCGTCCAGCGCCTGCCGCGTCTCGGGCATCTCTTCCAGAGCCCGAGCCGTGCGCACGTGGTCATTGGTCCACGCTCCCCCACATGAGCAAGGGACCGTGGTCTCGTTGAAGTCTCGGTGAGGGTGGGGGTGACGGCCGTTGTGTAAAAGCCGGTCGAATCCTGTCGCAGTGGCCGGTCGAATCCTGTCGCACCCGGGCCAGGTGCTAGCGGTTACCTCCCTCCTTTCGTCGGTCCGACTGTGGCCGTGGCCGGCCCCGTGCGGACCTTCTCGCCTGAGT
>WNGL01001193.1_pt1 | contig 31742 bp, 29 predicted proteins | sample 5400591 | NCBI WGS metagenome assembly WNGL01 (sample SAMN13153377, study PRJNA577476) | soil metagenome | isolation source: 80 cm soil or saprolite under Garry oak tree replicate 1 | place: USA:California | collected 2016-06-15
CAATGGACCCTCCCTGGGCGTAGTTTTGTGGTCGACGCGACGGGCCCGGTTCGGCCGCTCAGCCGGGCGGCGCAGCGACGCCAAATCGAGGCCATCCGCTTGGCATTTCCGCCGATTGGACCGTTGCCTGCAGCAGCATACCCCAGGCCGCAAAATTGACCAACCGGGCACATTGCCGCCACGGCCCACACCGCTCGTATCCATGCGCAAGGTTCGTTCCGGCATCGTGGCGTGCGCGCGCCGCGACGGGTTGCGAAAGGTCGACAAGGCCGACTATATGCTGCACGTCGCTGCAGGTCGGCGATTACGGGGTTGAAAGATCACGCGGATCGGGCGGCAGCGGAGGAGGAGAGAAGCCACATCGTGGACACCATGACCGCAAGCCACGGTGAGGCCACGCCGGCGCAAGAACCTGCGCCTGAGGCCTTGATCGACGTGCGCCTGAGCGCGATCCGCTTTGCGGCGCGAGACACCAATCTCTACGAATTCCGCCGGCTGGACGGGAAGCCATTGCCCGCCTACGAGCCTGGCGCCCATGTCGACCTGCACCTGCCGAACGGGATGATCCGCAATTATTCCATGATCGTCGCCAGGCCCGAGGTCGAAACCTATACCTTCGGCATCAAGCGCGATCCGGCGAGCCGCGGTGGCTCGCGCTACATCCACGACGAGCTGCACGTCGGCACGGTCCTCAAGATCAGCGCGCCGCGCAACAATTTCCGGCTCACGGAGGATGCCGGACACACGGTCCTGCTCGCCGGGGGCATCGGGATCACTCCGATCTGGTGCATGGTGCAGCGGCTCGAAGATTTGGGCCGGTCGTGGAAGCTCTATTATGCCTGCCGCTCGCGCGCCGACATGGCGTTCCTCGAAGCGCTCGAAGGCATGGCGGGCGCGCAATTCCATTTCGACGATGAGAACGCGGGAAAGGTCCTCGACATTGCCGCCATCGTCGCGGAGACGCCGAAGGACGCGCACCTCTATTGCTGCGGCCCGACGCCGATGATGAATGCGTTCGAGAGCGCGACCGTCGACTGGCCGCGCGGGCAGATTCATGTCGAGTATTTCACGCCCAAGCAGGAGGCCAAGAAGGGCGGCTTCACGGTCGAGCTCGCTCGTTCGGGCCAGGAATTCTTCATCCCGGAAGGCAAGACCATCCTCGAAGTGCTGCTCGATGAAGGGATCGACCTCGACTATTCCTGCGAGCTCGGAATTTGCGGAGCCTGCGAGCAGCGGGTCATTTCAGGCATTCCGGAGCACCGCGACGCCATCCTCACCGAGGAGGAGCAGGCCGAGAACAAGCGGGTGATGATCTGCTGTGCCGGCTGCAAGACCGACCGGCTGGTGCTCGACCTCTGAGGACGGAGGACGGACGACAGACGACGGAGGACGGATGAACCTTCGTTCTCCGTCGTCCGTCCTCCGAATCTCAGTCGTTCAGCAGCGGGATCGATTTCGGATCGGGTCCGGCCGGGATTGACTGCAGATAGGCATAGATGTCCTGCAGATCCTCGTTCGGAAGGACGGCCTCCTTGTAGGGAGGCATCTGCCGGTTGGTGGTCCGGACGAAGGCCGAGAGCGCCTCATAGGGCATGGGATTGGGGGCGAGCTTGGGGCCGGTGATCGGCGAACCCTGCCCGACCGTGCCGTGGCACTGGAAGCAGCCGTATTTCTGGGTGAAGAGGATTTTTCCCCGGGCCGCATCCGCGGCCAGCGCACTGCCCTGACCGGCGACGAGGCTGGCGGCGAGCGCCGCCAGCCCCAGACAACTACGAACAAGACGCATGGAGGTGCTCCTCAGCGCGGCTGGGTCACGGTGTCGAGGAGGGCGGGCTGGCCGCTCTTCACAACCTCGACCGCCTTCTTGAGCGCCGGGCCAAGCTCCTTCGGATCCTGGATCGGGCCCATCGACCACCAGCCCATCGACGCCGCGAGCTTGGCGTAATCGATGTCCGGATTCTCGATGCGGGTTCCGATCGGGCCAAAGTCCTTGCCGTTGTTGGCAACGCGCACGCGCCGGTTGGACAGGCGCTGCACGTGCATGACCTCCTGATGGTAGCCCTTGTTGTTGTGCATGACCGTCAGCAGGGGGACTTGGTGGCGTGCCGCGGTCCAGAGCGCGCCCGGCGCGTACATGATGTCGCCGTCGCCCTGGATCGAGACCGAGAACCGCCCAAACTGCTTGTTGGCATGGGCGCCGCCGACCGAGGCGGGCAGGCCGTAGCCGAGACCGGAGCCGCCGGAGCCGCCGAGCCACTGGTAGTGGCGCTCCATCTTGAAGAACCGCTGCGGCCAGCCGCTGGTATTGCCGCTCGCGGCGACCAGCGACCAGTCGAGGTCCTTGACCGCCGCATAGAGCTCGGCGGAAAGGCGTGCGGTGGAGATCGGGCTCACGTCCCACCCCACCGCGGCCGCAGCCCTGGACCGCTCGTGGGCCTGCTGCCAAGCCTTCTTCAGCGCCTCGCCGCGCTTCTCGTAGGCGGCCTTCTTGTCGGCGGCCAGCGCCGACTTCACTGCCTCGATCAGCGAGGGCAGCGAGGCCTCGGCGTCGCCGGCCATCGACAGGTCGACGGCCTGGAAGCGCTGGAAGTCCTGGTAGTTGGATTTCTGATTGAGCTCGACGCTGCTGATGGTGATCAGCTTGGTGCCCGGCTTGACCCTGGACTCGCGCAGCCCCGCTCCGTCCTCTTCGCCGTTATCGATGAATTGGTTGACGGTGGCCCAGAAGTCCGTCATCTCCAGGCCCATGATCAGGTCGGCGTTGCGGATCAGCTGCTGAGCCGACCCGCTCTGACTGAGATGATGGGTGTTCGGGAAATTCATCCGGCCGCGCTGGTCGATCACCGGCACCTGCAGCAACTCGGCCAGTTGCACCAGATGTTTCACGCCGCCGGCGCTGCGCGCCACGCGGTCGACGACGATCACCGGATTTTCCGCACTGACGAGCATCCTTGCCGCCTCGCGCAACGCGCCCACTTCGGCCTGCGGCGGGGCGGTCGGCACGTAACGCGGAATGTAGAGGCTCGGGCCGTGGTCGTGCATCGGCTCCTCTTGCAGCCCGCCGTCGAGCGAAATCGCCACCGGCTCGTGCGGAGGCGTCATCGCGTATTTGTAGGCGCGCACGAAGGACTGCGCGAAGTGCTGCAGCGACACCGGCTGGTCATCCCACTTGGTGAAGTCGCGCACGAGCGCATTGATATCCTGCGCGGAGTGGGTCGTCGGCACGCCCGGAGGACGCTTGGCGGCGTCAAGGTCGTTGCCGCCGACGACAATGACCGCGGCGCGGTCGCACCAGGCGTTGTAGACCGCCATCGCTCCGTGCTGCAGGCCGACGGTGCCATGGCACAGGACCATCTGCGGCTTGCCCGTGACCTTGAAATAGGCGTGCGCCATCGCAATCGAGGATTCCTCGTGCATGCAGGTGATGAACTCCGGCTTCTCGTTCTTGCCGTAGTTGATCAGCGACTCGTGCAGGCCGCGAAAGCTCGAGGCGGGGTTCGAATAGACGTAGTCGACGTTGAGCGACTTGATCACGTCGACCATGAAGTCGGAGCCGGCGCGGCCGGCGACCGGCTTCATTTCCTTCACGACGCCGGCTTCGGCGGCAATCTGCTGCGCCGTGGGACGCACCGCGGAGGGGAGCCGTCCCGCAGCGGTCGGCGGCGTCGCGGCACTCGCGCCATTCTTCGTTGCCGTGACGGCAGCGCCTGCGACCGCAACACCGGCCAAGAACTTGCGGCGATTCACTTCGGGACGCGGGTCTTTTCGTGCCATTGCAATCTCCCTTCAAGGTCTGGCCGGCCCTTGGCAAACGAGGCCGGGGTGACTCGCTCTTATCGTCAATAACGATACTATCGCGAGCCTAATGCGGTGTGAAGGCCATTGCCGGGCTTCGCCAGGCCCACAGGGGATTTTCAACGGGCCATTCTGGTCGTCTCGCGCGGTCACCACTGGTTGTGCTTGAGCCTCCTCACCGCGCGGCTGGCAGCCCACCTGCGAGGCCTATGCCGAGGGGCTTGCGGGCGCGGCCGGCCTCGCCATCGTGAACGGCGGCGGCCGCGCGCTTGCGCTAGAGCGGCCGGAGACGACTGCTGATATGCTCATCGCGTTCCTGCGCCACACCCGAAACGACCTGATCGGGCCCCAGCGCGGGGCAACGCGTGTTGCGAGTGCAGGCGTGGCCACGGCGCGCGAGCGATAACGGAGGGGAATTCGCATGGCGAACAAGGCGAGGCTGCTGCGAGCCGCCGTTGCGACTGCGCTTGTCGTCGTCGTCGCGGAGGCGGCGCGGGCGCAGTCGGCCGAGCAATTCTTCGCGCGCAAGACCATCAACATCTCCATCGGCTACACCGCGGGCGGCAGCTACGACCTCTACGGCCGCCTGGTCGCGCGCCATCTCGGCAAGCACATCCCCGGCCAGCCGACCGTGATCGCGCAAAACATGCCGGGCGCCGGCAGCCTCAAGGCTGCGAACTACCTTTACGAGGTCGCGCCCAAGGACGGTACCGCGCTCGGCGTCGTGGTCGAGTCGGCTGCGCTCGAACAGGCGCTGGCCAATCCGGCGGTGCAATACGACGCGGCGAAATTCACCTATATCGGCCGCGTCGCCACCAGCAACAACATCTTCATGCAGTGGCACACCTCCAAGGTGCAGTCGATCGAGGACTCCAAACGGATCGAGTCGTCACTCGCCGGCACCGGTCCTGGCTCGATCGCGGAGACCGTTCCGCGACTGCTCAATGCGCTCGCCGGCACCAGGTTCAAGCTGGTGAGCGGCTATGCGGCCTCGAACGAGGCGATGCTCGCAATGGAGCGCGGCGAGGTCGAGGGAGCTTCCTCGTCCTGGGCGGCCGTGAGCGTAGGCAAGAAGGACTGGCTGCGCGAGAGGAAGATCAAGATCATCCTGCAGACCGCGCCGGAACGCAGCGCCGACCTGCCGGACGCGCCCGCGCTCCCCGAGATCGCGACCACGGCCCAGGACAAGCAGGTCTACGAACTCTACGCCAGCGGCAGCGCGATCGGCCGCTCCGTGCTCGGGCCGCCCGGCCTTCCCGGGGATCGCGCAAAAGCCTTGCGCGAGGCGTTCAACGCCATGGTCAAGGACCCGGAATTCATCGCCGACATCCAGAAGACCAACGTCGAGCTCGATCCCCTGCCCGGGGAGCGCCTGCAGGAACTGACCGTACACACGCTCAACGTCCCCGAGGCCGTCCGCGAGCGCGCCAAGCTCGCGTTCGGGCGGTAGCCAATCACCTGCATCCGCCGCGAAGTCTGCTCCGTCGCTCCCCCTGCCAAAAAAAAGCAGCGGGCGAATGAACCTTTTGTCCGCTGCCCGCAACCAAACCACACGGGGATCCTTCGGAGGGACGCCATGATGGAACTCACCGACATCTTTGCTCACGAACTCACCGCCTCCGTCCATGCCGCCGGCTCGCTCATGATGCTCGTCGTCCTCCTGATGGCGGCGATGTGGATGGTACGCGCGCCGGCCGCCGGCCATGCTGACGATTCCGCGCCCGCTTATGGCCTCTAGACGCCGAGCGGCCTGGTGAAGGCGACCAATTACTTTGGAAGAGAAACCGGTCGTTCGAAAACACAAATTCAGTGAGGCTTCGCCCGCGATGGCCCTGGTGGGGCGTGCTCCAATGAAAACCCCGGGCTGACGCCCGGGGTCTCGATACTCATGAACGCGGGCATTGACCGCGATCAGTTCCTTCTGGCCGGGAGTTCGCGCCGCAAGTCCACGCTCGCTTGGCGCTTACCAACGATCACTCGATCCGCTCGGGCTGGTCGCGCTGCAAGTCGCCACGGATCCGGGGATCGGGGTCGGAGCCGATGTAGTGGCCGGAGGTGTCGTACACGGCACCGGTGAGGGGGCGAGATTGGCGTTGCTGGTCAGTCTGCACGGCTTGATTTCGGACCTGGCTTTGCGCGCGCTGGGCCGATTGGGCCAGTGCCGGCGAAGCGATCACGGTGGCGAGCGCCACAGTAGCTAAGAGCATCTTCATCATTTTGTTCTCCTTAGATATTGGGGCAGTCGCCCCAGGTCCCGGCATATGCCGCTCCCATATTGCACATGGAACCTTTGCACCGGGTTGTTCAATACACGTTTTTTTGAATAGATCAGACCGCCGGTGCTTAAAAAGGCAAAAAGGTTAAGAATACGCCACAATGGAAACGATTTTATGAGGAGTTAATACATAGGGCCCACTTAATTAATGCAACAGTTATATTTGGAGGGCAGCGCTCGCATGTCAGATGTGATGAGCCCTGATGCCGATCGCACCGGAAAGTCCTCGTAAACAACTTCCTTATCATTCGATCGCCTGTCCCTCACACATCCGTCGCCGCCGGCAGCGGCGGGCGGCCGCGAATCATGTCGGAGGCCTTCTCCGCCATCATCAGCACGCAGGCGTTGATGTGGGCGGATACGAGATCGGGCATCGCCGACGCGTCGACCACGCGCAGGTGCTCGACGCCGCGCGCACGCAGCTCAGGGTCGAGCACGGTGTCCGGCGTCGTGCCCATTGGGCAAGTGCCGCAGGGATGGTGGGCGGTAATGACCGTGTTGCGCAGCCAAAGATCGATCTCGGCGTCGGTCTGCACCTGGTCGCCGGGATTGGTCTCGACACCGCGAAATGGATCGAGTGCCTCCTGGTAGGCCACCTGGCGCGCGAGCTTGAAACCCTGGCGCAGAGTCGGCAGATCATTCGGCGCGCTGAAGAAGTTGTAGCGAATGCGCGGCGGATCGTGCGGGTCGGTCGAGCGCAAGAGGATTTCGCCGCGGCTGTCCGGATGCAGGAGGGTCGGGCGGATTCCGAAGCCGTCGAGATAAGGCGGCCGCAAGAGCGGGAACCACAGATGCGGATGGTGCGAGGTGCCGCGGAACATGAACTCGATATCGGGCACCGCGAGCTCGGGGCGCGTCTTGATGAAGGCATGCAGCCCGCCAGGGACGACCGTGGCCGGGCCGGTGGCGAACAGATAGGCGCGGATCATGCTGATGGCCATGCGGTCGAACCGCATTTCGCGATGGAAGGAACCGCCCAGCGGGCGCGAATAGGTCATGTAGGCGCCGAGATGATCCTGCAGGTTTTTTCCGACCGGAAGATCGGCCACCGTCTCGATGCCGAGCTCGCGGAGATGCGCAGCCGGGCCGATGCCCGACAACATCAGGAGCTGCGGCGTGTTGAAGGCGCCGCTCGCCAGGATCACCTCGCGGCCCGCCTCCGCGCGCATGCGGTCGCCGCTGCCCTTGACGTAGCCGACCCCGGTCGCACGCGTGCCCTTGATCAACACGCGGGTCGCGTGGGCGTCGGTCTCGACGGTGAGATTCGCCCGCGTCCGCGCCGGCCGCAGATAGGCCCGCGACGATGACGAACGCCGGCCGTCGCGGATGGTGTACTGGCCGCGACCGAAGCCCTCCTGCTGCTTGCCGTTGTAATCCGAGGTCGTGGGCCAGCCCACGGTTTTGCTCGCGTCCATCCAGGCGTCGAACAGCGGATCGGGCGTCTTTGCGAATTCGGTGCCGAGCGGGCCCGAGCCGCCGCGATAGCCGTCCTCGCCGCCTTCCCAGGTCTCGGCCCGCTTGAAGTACGGCAGCACGTCGGCATAGGACCAGCCGCGCGCGCCCTTCTGCGCCCAGCGGTCGTAGTCGCCGCGATTGCCGCGCGTATAAGCCATCACGTTGATCGACGAGGAGCCGCCCAACACCTTGCCGCGCATCGCCTCGATGCTGCGGCCGTTGAGGTTCGGCTCCCGCTCGGTTTGATAGCCCCAATCGAACATGCGGTGCTCGTGCATCTTGCCCATGCCGAGCGGGATCGAGATCAGCGGATTGCGATCCGGCGGACCGGCCTCCAAGAGCAGCACGCTCGCGCTTCGGTCTTCGCTCAGCCGATTGGCCAGCACGCAGCCCGCGGAGCCGGCGCCCACGATGATGTAGTCGTACCCTTTCGCGTTCATCGAGCGAAGCGAGCGCCGTGCGGCCTGCTGTCAACCGCTGGCCGCAAGCTTGCGCTCGGGCTGATAGGCCGGCGCATATTTGGCGCAGAGGCGCTGCCAGCGCTCGACTCGCTTGCGCTGGGCCTCGATCACGTCGGTCGGAATCTCAAGGAACGGCGCGCGCAAGGGGCCTGGCTCGACATAGCCGGCCATGGCGATCGCGAGCTTGGCGGCGGTCTCGCGCCAGGACAGGCTGGGCTTGCGGCTCGTGGGCGGCGCGATGTCGAGCGTGATCGCCTTCGCGGTCTGCCAATCTCCGCCCGCGACCGCGTCGCGGAGCGCGAAATACGGCCATGGTCCCATCCAGGCGTCGATCGACCAGAAGCCGGCGGCGCCGAGCTGCGCATAGGGGACATACTGCACGGCGTTGCACATCACGCTGATCTTGCCGTGGATGATCTGCTGCAGCTTCATGAATTCGAGGGTGTCGCGGTGGCTGTCCTTCATGCCGATGATCGATGAGATCTTGACCAGCGTCTCGAACGCCTCGACCGGGATGGTGACATGGTGCAGCGCCGGATTGTGATAGATCAGGATGTTGAGCTTGGGGAAAATCTCCGCAATATCGCGGAAGAACCGCACCGCATTCTCGACCGTCGAAGGGAAGTAATAGGGCACGCCGAGCAGCACGCCATCAGCCGCGGTCTCGCCGACCACGCGCATCTTCTCCACCGTCTCGCGCGCGTTCACCGAGGTCACGCCGATGAACAGCGGCACCCGCCGCCGCACCACGGCGGCGGTCTCGTGCGCGAGCGTCCTGAATTCGTCCGCCAACAGCGTATGGCACTCGCCGAAGCTGCCGGTGGTGGCGATCACGTTGGCGCCGTCGCGCACCATGCGGTCGAGGCCGGAGCGCAGGCGCTCGACGCTGATCGTGTCGGTCGCGCGGATACTTGCCGCGTCGTCGGTGGCGAACGCCGGCATCATCGCCATCATGCCGCCGAGATCGCTTGCTGAAAGCATCGTCCTTCTCCGTTCCTGCGGTCGAATGTCGCGCCACGATAGTCCCCGCCCGAACGGCATTCAAGCCGCCAGGCGATTCACGCTAACAGAGAGAACGACTGGATTTATCGCCTTGCCCGGCCCATCATGCACGTGGGCGCAGGAGTGGATGCCGCGATGCTGGAGCCAATCATGCATGTGAGTTGTCACGACCGGGCCTTCGCCGCGCACAGGCCTGCAAGCTTCCAGATGGCCGCTGCGTTCGCGAGTGCGGTCCTCATGGGCGCGCTCGCCTGTGCCGGCGCATTGGCCCAGGACGTGGCCGCTTGGCGGGTCGAATGCACCGGTGATGGCAAGACCCTCGATTGCCGCGCGGTGCAGCAGCTCTATCAGCGCGAGAGCCGGCAATTGCTGGTCTCGGTGTGGGTGCGCAAGGCGCCCGATCCCAAGGCTGCGTTGATGACCATGCAATTGCCGCTCGGCCTCAATCTCACCGAGCCGATCCAGATCAAGGTCGACAACGGGCAGCCCGAACGCCAGCCGATCCAGACCTGCGCCAATACCGGCTGCTTCGTCTCCCTGACCGCGAACGAAAAGTTGGTGACCGCGATGCGAGCCGGCACCGAGTTCAAGATCTCGGTGCAGGACGCGACCAAGAAAGCGGTCGAGATGTCGCTTCCGCTGCTCGGATTCGGGATCGCCTTCGACAAGGTGAAGTGACCGCGCTCGCGCGGTCAGCTCAGCGCTGCACGGTGCGCTCGGGACGCGTGCCATCGCGCACGCGGTCGAGCCAATCCGCCATCACGCGGGCGATGGCCATGTTGTTCTTCTCGAGCATCATCATGTGGCCATTGCCATGGACGCCGGCGTCGGGCAGTCGCATCAGCGTGTTCTTCACCCCCGCCTGGGCGAGATAGGCCGCGGTGCAGTGGTCGTAGCCCGCGTGATAGGAGGCCTCCGAGACCACGATCAGGGTCGGCACCTTCGCCACATTGGGGAGCTTGCGCGCCGGCTCCTTCTGCAGCCAGCAGCGCGCGAATTCCGGCTTGTCGGGCTTCTCCTGGCGAAGAACTTCGAGCTTGCCGCCGCTGGTGAGCGGGGGATCATAGCCGAGCGGCACCTCGCCGAGGCCGAAGGGCTTCTCGTGCGGATTGTCCGCGAACCATTCGGGCTCGCCCTTGAACTCGAGGTCGTGCACCGGGGGCCCGCTGGGCTCGACCGCGATGTTCGCCTTCACCAGGTTCGGGCGCTGGTCGGCGGCCGGCCAGGCAAAGGCGCCCGACTGCGAATGCGTGAGCAGGATCGCCGGACCAATCTTGTCGAGGAGCGCGACCAGCGCGGGCGGGTTGATCTCCTGCTGTTTGGCGAAATTGGCGATCGAGGGCATCTGCGAGGCATAGAACTGATCGAAGGCCGGGTCGCCGGGCTTGCCGTCTCCAGGCCATTGCGTGTGCAGATGCGCCTGCGGCCAAAGCTTGTGGCGCTCGGGTGCGACGAAGCGCTGCTCGACCTGGGCCAGCCGCGGCGGCTGCACCGGCCCGTAATACTGCGACCAGTGGGCGGCACGACCGCGCGCGACCTGATCGACCACATAGACGGCGTAGCCGCGGCGCACGAAGTAGTGCGCCCAGCCCTCGCGCCCGTCCGGCGTGCCGGTGAAATTGGTTCCGGTCTGGCTGCCGCCGTGCACCATCACGATCGGGTAGCGGTGCCGCAGCCGCTGGGGGATCATGTATTCGACATAGATGTGGCCGACCGTCGGGCTGCCTTCGACCGATGGGTCGATCCTGCCGCCGACGAAGAAATAGCTCGACTTGGCGAGCACCAGCGGCTCCTGCCGCTGCGCCTGGGCGGACGCGGCTACCAGGCATGCGCAGGCGATGAGAAGGGCGGACGCCGCCCACTTGCTCGCGCGAGCGGTTCCTGCGGTGTGATTGGCTTTCATGGTCTTCCTCCCATTGGGATACGTAGCCGCGACTTCGAATGCCCTCCCCAGCCGGCTGCCGGTAGAGTAGCGTATCAGCCGAAAAAAGGATCCGATCATGCGGTCGCTCAGATGCTGCACGGTGATCCCGCTTGCCTTGGTCGCGCTTTTCCAACCCGCGCGGGCGCAGGACTTCCCGACCAAGCCGGTCACCCTGATCGTCCCCTACGCACCTGGCGCGGCGACCGACACGATCGCGCGCCTGCTCGGTCAGCGGCTGGAGCAGCGTCTCGGCAAGCCGCTGGTGGTCGAGAACCGCACCGGAGCGGGCACATTGATCGGGGCCTCCCATGTCGCGCGCTCGGTTCCGGACGGATACACGCTCCTGCATGCGACCAGCACGACCATGGCCATCAATGTCAGGCTCTACAAGAAGCTCCCCTACGATCCCGCCAAGGATTTTGCACCGGTCGCGCTCGTGGCCGGCGTCCCGTTCATCCTCGTGGTCAACCCGTCACTGCCGATCAATTCGATCGCAGACCTCGTCAATGTCGCGAACAGCAAGCCGGGCGCGCTTGCCTTTGCGTCGAGCGGACCGGGCTCGGCCGCCCACCTCTATGCCGAACTCATCAAGAGCATGACCGGGATCGAGATGACCCACGTTCCCTACCGCGGGCTTGCCCCTGCGCTCAATGATCTCGTCGCCGGGCATGTGTCGCTGATGTTCGGCGATTTCGGGACCTCGCTCGAACTGGTCAGAGCCGGCAAGCTCAGAGCGCTCGGGGTATCGACCGCGCAACGCAATCCCGCCGCGCCCGACATTCCGCCGATCGCCGAAGCGGGGCTGCCAGGATACGAGGCCTCCGCCTGGCACATGATCGTGGCGCCGGCGAAGACGCCGAAGCCGATCGTCGACCGCCTCAACGCGGATTTTCGGGCGATCGCGAGCGAGCCCGATGTGCAAAAGGAGCTCATCGCCCGCGGCATGACGCCGCTCGTCACGCCGCCGCCGGCCGAGCTTGCGCGCTTCGTCGAATCCGAAATCGCCCGCTGGGGCGGGGTGGTGGACAAGGCGGGGATTGCCGGCTCGGAGTAGCAGCACCGCTCGCCCTGACGGTCCCTCGCCGCGCAGAAATGACGCCGCCCGCGCCACAAACTCCCTTCCCCGCTTGCGGCGGAGGGATGGGGAGGGGGCGGCCGCAAACGCCGAACCAAGCCGAAAGAGTGCCCCCTCCCTAACCCTCCCCCGCAAGCGGAGGGAATCAGCCCGTTGCGAGCGGAGAGGGGGTTCGCGCGCCATGCCGCGTTCAAGAAAACAAGTCCGCGGCTACTCGACCTTCAGCCCGGCCGCCTTGACGATCCTGCCCCATTTCTCGGTCTCATCGGCCACCAGCTTGCCGAATTGGGCCGGGGTCGTGGGCATCGGCACGCCGCCGAGCTCGGCGAGACGCGCCTTGAGCTTCGGGTCCGCGAGCACGTCATTGAGCGCCTGATTGAGCTTGTCGATGATCTCTGCAGGCGTGCCCTTGGGCACCGAGATTCCGTACCAGACCACCGCCTCGTAGCCGGGCACGGTTTCGCCGATCGTCGGCACATCGGGTATGGCATCGGCGCGCTTGCCCACGGTCACGCCGAGCGCGCGCAGGGTGCCCGACTTGATGTGCTCGACCGAGCCAGGGAGGTTGTCGAACATCACCTGGACGCGGTTGGTCAGGAGGTCTTGCATCGCTGGCGCCGAGCCGCGGTACGGCACGTGCGTCATGTTGATGCCGGTCATCACCTTGAAGAGTTCGGCCGACATGTGGACCGATGTGCCGTTGCCCGACGAGGCGAAATTGACCTGCCCCGGATTGGCCTTCGCATAGGCGATGAACTCGGCGACGTTCTTGGCGGGCACCGCCGGATGCACCACCATCACGTTGGTCAGCAGCATCGTGCCGCCGACCGGCGCGCTGTCGCGGATGAAGTCGAAGGGCAGCTTCTCGTACATCGTCGCGTTGATGGCGTTGTTGGGGGCGACGAACCCGATCGTGTAGCCATCGGGCGGCGACCTGAGCACCTCCTGCATGCCGAGATTGCCGCCGGCACCGCCCCTGTTCTCAATGATGAATTGCTGACCCAACTTCTCCGAGAGAAATTGCCCGATGAGCCGAGCGACGATGTCGTTCGGGCCCCCCGCAGGGAACGAGACGATCCAGTGCACCGGCCGGACCGGATAATCGAGCGCGGCAGCACCGCCGATGCCGGCGAGCGTCAGCCAGGCCGAAGACAGCGCCACGAGGCGAAACAACCCTGCGCGGGACAGCAGCATCATTTTCCCCTCCGGATCATTGGGCTATGCGGCCATTCACGGAATCTTCTTCACCGGCGTCGGATCGAGATTGAACAGCCGCGCCGCGTTGCCGCCGAGAATGTTGCGCTTGGCCGCTTCCTTCAGGAACGGCAGGTCGTAGATGATGCTCGGCAGGTCGAAGTCCCAGTGCGGATAATCGGACGACCAGACGAGCTGAGTCTCCGCCTTGATCATCTTGAAGGTCGCTTCGAGGATCGAGAGATCCTGGGGCACCTCCATCGGCTGCGAGGAATAGTACATTTCGCGCATATATTCGCTCGGCCTGCGCTTGAGCTGCGGGCAGTCGGAGGTGCGCATCATGTAGGTGTGGTCGAGCCGCTGCATCAGGCAATAGGCCCAGGTCAGCCCGCTCTCGATCCACATCACCTTGAGCTTGGGGAAGCGCTCGGGGAGACCATTGATGACCCAGTTGGTCATATGGACCATGTTGAACCAGATGAATCCGAGCGAATGCACCGAAATGAAGCGGTTGGTGGTCGCCAGCGCGCGGTCGTCCCAGCTATAGGCGGCGTGGAAGGAGATCGGCTTGCCCATCTCTTCGAGCAGCGCGTAGGTCTTCATATAGGCGTTGTCGTGCACCGGCTTGTAGCGCGGCGAAGTGACCATGAAGCCGACGACGCCCTTGCGGTCGCCGAATTCCTGCACGGTCTTGTAGGCCGCCTCGGGATCGTTGAACGGCAGATAGAGCATCGAGATCAGCCGCGGCTCGACCCCGAGGATGCGTTCGCAGAGCCAGCGATTGTAGGCCTGGCACAGCGCCATCTCCATCTCCGGCTGGGGATGCAGGCCAAGAAAGAGCATCGGCGTCGGGAACAGGCAGGCGTAATCGACGCCCATGGCGTCCATCCAGTGTTTGGTCATGTAGACGTCGCGATGGGCGTCGGGCGGCGTCTTTTCGTAGCGACGCAATGCGGCGCGGGTGATGCGGCCGCCGGTGTCCTGATAGCCGACCTGGGCATTCATCATCGAGGCGCGGCCCCCGCGCTCGGTGTGGATGAGGGCCTCGCGGCGGATGACCGGGCTGTCGATGTATTGGAAGACCTCCTTGTAGGACTCGTTCTCGTAGTGGTGCGAGTCCACGTCGACGATCAGGAAATCCTGGTAATTGCGCTGGTGCGCCTGCGCGCTGGCGTGGGCGAGTGACGCCGTGGTCGAATAGCGGTCGAAGGCGGGGGTGCGGATTTCGTTGCGGATGGTATCCATGATTCTTCTCCTTGGGCCTTCGCCTCAGGTGACGACGTAGATGTCTTCGCCACGGCGGACCACGTCGTATTTGCGCAATTTGAGCCGGCGGTCGCCGACGCATTCGCCGGTCTTGAGATCGTATTCGTAGCCATGCCACGGGCAGGCGAAATGGACCTCGTCGGAGAACGTCTGCCCCTGATAAGTGCGGTCCTCCGCGATCAGGTCCACCACCTTGTTGATGATGATCCCCTCGCAGGCGGGCCCCCCCGCATGGACGCAATAGTTGCTGTAGGCGTAGTAGGCGCCGTCCTTGCAGAAGACGCCGATCTCGTGCCGGCCGGAGACGACGATGCGGCGGTCTCCGTCCTGCAGGTCGGAGGCCTTGGCGACGAAGCATTCGGGCATGGGGCGGCTCCTTTGGAGGTCATCCTAATCGGGACATGGGGCGGCGGGAATGGCTTTCCGGTGGGAAATGCGGTGGGCGATACTCACCCGCTCACCCAAGACGTGCCCTTGCGGGGCGCCGGCGAATCCCACGATCGCGGAATGCCAAGGGACGATGGTTGGTGTTGGCTAATACTTTGGAAGTGACCAGGTCGGTCACACTAGCGATTTGCAAGCAGTTCGAGCCGGCGCGACGCTTCCGGAGCGCCGAGGGCCATGGCTTTTTGGTACCAGCTTCTTGCTTTGTCCACGTCCGCGCTGATGCCTCGCACGCCGAGCCTTGTGAGCACGACAGGATCGTAGGTCGCCCCCAACGCCATCGCGGCGGTGGCGTCGCCGGCTTCCGCCGCACGTTCAAATACAAGCCGGGCGGTGACCAGATCGCCGGCCGCAACGAATTGTTCGCCTTGTTTTATGAGAAGCTTAACGTCTGCAGGATCGAGTTTGCGGGCGGCTGTGCTGGTCGGTTTGGCCTGAGCGTCACTCGAGCTCGCCTGCAACATTGCGACCGTCTCGCCTTGAGACGGTGTTGTTCGCTGGGAGAACGTCTCGCTCTGGGTCAATGGCCGAGGATCATCGTTGCGAGGATCATCGTTTTTAGCCTCGAATGATTGGCGTATTCGTGTCGCAGGCAGTGCAACGATCTGGGAATCGGCTGACGCAAGCTTTGCTCCACTCGCGGGCTGCGGCGTGGAGGCCCAATTTGCCACTAAATAATATGCGATTGGCGCGGCGATTACGCTCGCGATCAGGATACGCCACGGCCAGCGCAGATTGTCGCGGCGCGCCCGCGCCAGAGCTGGGGGCAGCAGACGCTCGGGTTCGAGCGAGGGCGGCACCCGAACGCCTTTGATGAACATCTCGTCGCTGTGACGACGAACCTTTGCGTCGGAACGCAGTCCGGGCACGGGAGGCAATTGAGTGACGCGCGGGAGCCGGTCGACCGATCGCTCCTGCTGCAGCCAGCTAAGGGCGGCTTCGAGCCGCTGGCGATCGTGGTCTCCAGCCGTCTCGTCAGCACAGCGCTCATCGGCAGCGTGCTCATTGTTTGCCGCCTGCGCAGATCGAAGATCGGGACCTTCACCCTGCTCGACAGGATACTCCTCTGCAGCAGCCTGTTCGTGCGCCGTCTTTGGCGGATCATCGCAGTCATCTGGTTGAACAGAAGGCTGCTCCTCGATCGAACCCGCGCTATTTCGTGCGTAAGGAAACCGAAGCTGGCCCGCGGCGTCGCTCTCGGCACGATTCGGCTCTCGGAAAGGTCGTGCGGCCCGCCGCTTTGGTGCGTAAGGCGATCGAAGCGGGTCATCGTCGTCGACTGGATGCCGCTCCGCGGCGGCACGCTCGCGGGCTCCTTCCGGCACCAAACCAGAAAATGGTTTTCCTGATGGGGTACTCATTGACTGATACTCCCTACGCCACCGACTGAAGTTCCGTTCGTCTGTCTCGGCTCTTGCTCAAGTCTCCTTTTCTTTCCACTGGTGCCGATCCAGATCGAACCATGCCTTCGCCGCTGGATACCGGGACGCCGACAACGGCCCGCTTACCGAACCCGATTGGCGCGTTGCTTTTCCTGCCACTGCAGAAATTGACGAAACAGCGCTTCACGCTGTTCGTCGGTGAGGTTCGCATTGGTGGAGCCCGTGTTCTTCAGAAAGGTCGAAAACTCCCTGCTCGCCACCTGGGGGTCGGCCGCGTCCTGGGGACGAAGACTCCGCAGCATGTCCTCCGCGACACTCCAGCGGGTCCAGCCTGGAACGGTCGCCGCGAGGTTGACGTCGCGCCACTTTGGATGGCGCGGAGGCTCGCGGAATTTGTCCCACTTGGTGAAAAGGGCCTCAACAAACTTCTGCACGCGCTGGTACCGGTCGGTGTTTTTCGGCCAATTGAACACCGCGAGCACCGCTGGGACTGCAATGGTGTCGGTCCGTTCACCTTGCGGAACGAGCGTTGGATACTCCTGACTCGTCAACTCGCCGACAGTGTAGTAGTCGGCAAAGGTCGCGGAGAACGGAATGGGCACGAAATGAAGGCCTGAATTCGCGGGAATTTTTGCGAAGAAGTCGATCGGCTTGCCGATGACGCGCACCAGCGCGGCGACTTCTCCCGATCTGAGCTTTTGCAGCGCGGTGGGATTATCGTAGAGCACCTGCTCGACTTGCACGCCGAGCCGCTGGAACACGATCGTGCCGGTCAGGCTTGAAGCGCTTCCTGCCGGTCCAAAATTGACCTTCTTGCCGCGCAGGTCCTCGATGCTGCGGATCTCGGTGCGTGCCAGGACGTGCATCTCCGACACCGGCAAACGGATGATGTAATGAACTCTATTCTCGAGGTTGGCCGTCTTGCGTTGTGATCGGAAGTATTCGAAGACGTCGGCCTGAGTCATGGCGATGTCGACGCCGCGCAAGTAGAGAAGATCGTCGAGATTGGAAGCGGCGCCGTAGGTGACGAGCGGGAGAATTCGCAAATTGTCCCCATCGTCAAGAACCTGCGCCAACTCGTCGGCGAAGGTCATGTAGCTGCCTGACAGGAGCCCACCGGCCACCCCGACAGTCCAAGCATTCTTGCGTATCTTCAGCGAGTTGTCGGTACCGCCTTGTTCAAGCGACTTGGGCACCGACTGCGCTTGCGCCGGTGCAATAACCACGGTTCCAAGAGATCCGCACCCGAGCGTATCAGCTAGGAGTGCAGCGACCAGACACACTGCGCCTGTTGTTGCTGATGCTCGCATCCCGCCACCCCGTCAAATGACAACCCTTAAGGAATTCTGAACTCACTTGAAACAAAATTGTGGTGGAAATCTGCTTACGATCATTGCGCGCCGTATTTTCAAGAAGTAGCCTGAGGGGTTTTTCTCAGAATTCTGGTACGACATTACCGATCATGAATTTTGTGGTGCGAAGGTACCCACGAGGAGGCTAGCAGAAACATTCTTTATGGGACGAACGCGACTAAAGCGAGTTCGCGGCACCTGACGCGACGTTTCTGTTTCTAAATTATTCAATCGCCCGATGCGTCCTTCTCCGGTGAACACCCAACATCGGACGCGCGCTCTTGACTCATCGCGCTCTTGACTCATGAAGAGGAGTTTAGATTCGGATCGTCCGCTACTCTCCACTCGCAATGATCTCGGCGACCGTGACAGCGCGGCCTTCGCGCGCACTTTTGACCCCTGCCCTCACAACCGCGAGGTTGTGGGTCGCCCACCAGCCGTCGGTCTCGGGCTCGCCGCCGCTGCGGATGCAGTGGACAAATTCTTCCAGTTGCTCCCGGATCGGGTCATTTTCCTGCACGGCCACGGCGTGGGGCCGCGTCTCGCCCCGCTTGAGATGTCGCAAGCCGTTGAACAAATCATAATAGGCGCTCGCTTCCTTTCCGTACACATTCAACATGTAATATTCCGAGGCTGAGGCGTAGGATGCCGAAAGGTTGGACACTGCACCGTTCTCATGCTCGAGCATGAGCCCGGCCACGTCGGGATTGTCGCCCGGCAGCACCAGCTGCGCCAACATTCCGGAGACGCGCTCGACCGGCCCGAGAAGCATCTCAAGCACGTCGACATAGTGAATGCCGATCTGCAGCATCACGCCGCCTGGCATGCCCGCGGCTTGATATCGCCAGGAGCTGAGATCGATCTTGCCAAGCCGGTCGCGGCTGATATTGCCCTCCGCCTGCACGAGCTTACCAAAGCGGCCAGCGGCGATCTCCGACTTCATCCAGCCGAAGTGGCTCTCACGCCGGCGTTGATAGCCGAGCGCAAGAACGACGCCGGCCTGCTCGCATATGCGGGCGATCTCCCGCCCCTCCGCCACGGTGTTGGCGATCGGTTTATCAAGGAAGACGTGTTTGCCCGCTTCGGCCGCCATGCGCGTGGTCTCGAGGTGTACGCTGTTGGGCGTTGTATTAATGATTGCCTCGATCGCATCGTCCTCGAGAATGTCCTCGTAACTCGCCGCAGCCCGGCAGCCATATTTCGATGCGAATGCACGCCGCTTGTCTTCCGAACGAGTGTAGCAGGCGACGACCTCGATCTCTTTCGAGCGCTTCGCCGCATCAGCCAGCACATCCGACCACCATCCGATGCCTAATGCCGCGACCCGCAAAGGGGGGGCGTTCGCCGCGGCAGCCTCGATCAATTCTGTCGACGGAGCTTCGGTCATGCGCCCTTCGCCTCGTCCGAGAAAGACTTCCGGTAGCCGAATGCCCAAGCCAGCGCCTGCACCACCAGCAAAAGGCCGAGCGCGGACGTCAGCACGATAATGGACGAGCTATCGGCAAAAGTGGCATAACTGCCGCCCGAAATTGTGAGCGCCAAGCGGAAATTCTCCTCCAGCCTATCGCCCAGCACGAGCGCGAGCAGCAGCGGCGCCATTTCGTAGCCGAACTTGCGCAGGAAATAGCCGGCTCCGCCCGAGATCACCATGATCCAGATGTCTGCCTTCGAAAAATTGACGCTATAAACGCCGATGATCGAGATGATCATGATGATCGGAACCAACCAAACGTAGGGAATGCGCAGCAGGTTCACGAAAATTCCGACCAAGGGCAGGTTCAGGATCAAAAGGATGATGTTGCCGATATACATGCTCGCCACAAGGCCCCAGAATACTTCAGGATGATCCGTGAGCAGCAGTGGTCCCGGCTGGACGCCATGGATCGTCAGCGCGGACAAAAGAATCGCGGTCGCCGGGATCGAGGGAATGCCAAGCGCGAGCAGTGGAATCATGGCGGTGCCGGTAACTGCGTTGTTGGCGGTCTCCGGTCCGGCGACGCCGGCGATCGCTCCCTTGCCGAATTGCTCCGGGTGCTTGGAGAACCGCTTCTCGACCGCATAGGAGACGAAAGTCGAGACGACGTGGCTCACGCCCGGAATGATTCCGAAAATGAAGCCGATGATCGATGCGCGCCCGACCGCCGGAGCAGATTCCCGAAGGTCGTTCCAGCGCGGGACCAGGTCTTTGAATTTCGGCACAATCGCCTTGATCGTCTCCGTCTTTTCCAGATTCAGCAGAATCTCGGAAACGCCGAACAGGCCGATGGCCAGCGCTGCGAACGACAAACCGCCGGCGAGGCTGGGCGTGCCGAAGGTGAAGCGGGGGACACCGGTCAGATTGTCGAGGCCGATCGTGCCGAGCGCGAGACCGAACGCGACCATGGTCGCGGTCTTGATGCGCGAGCCGGCGGAAACCACGGAGATCACGCCAAGGGCGAGCAGCATGAGCACCACCTGGACCGATGGGCCGATCGCGATCATCACCTTCGCCAGCGGCGGTGCGATGAACATGAGACCAAGAATCGAGAAGGTACCCCCGACGAAGCTCCCGAGCGCGGCGATCATCAAGGCCGGGCCGGCGCGCCCCTGCCTCGCCATCTCGTAACCATCGATACAGGTGACGACGGACGCCGCCTCGCCGGGAATGCGCACCAATATGGACGTGGTCGAGCCGCCATACATGGCGCCGTAGAAGATGCCGGTGAGCATGATGATGCCGATGGTCGGGTCGAGTCCGAACGTCAGCGGAAGGAGCAGGGTCATGCCCGCAAGCGGCCCGAGCCCCGGCAGCACGCCGACAATGGTGCCCCACAGGCAGCCGATGAAGCAATAAAGAAGCCCCTTCCAAGAGAGCGCGACCGAAAACCCCCCGAGGAGTTGATCAAAGCCGGTCATCTCACAACAGCTCCCTCAGATCAGCATGGCCCGTCAGATTGGCCCCGTCGGAAGCTGAAGCCCCAGCAGCTGCTGGAAGAAATACCAGCAGGCCACCATGCCAAAGATGGCCGCCACGAGCGCGAGCAGGAGCGAAACCCGTGCAATGAGCACGAGAAGCGCTGCACCGAGCAGTCCAAGCGTGACGTAGGCGCCGAGCGGCTCGAAGATGAGCGGCACGACCAACAGGCAGGCAAAGGTGATAAGCACATCGCGATGCCCAAGCTCGACCGGTTTGCCGTCGGCAGATGCGCGCCAGCGGTCGACGCCGATAATGGCGGAGAATACCACCAGGATTGCGCCGAGAAGCAATGGGAAGAATCCCGGCCCCGGCAAACCGACATCGCCGAGATCGAGCAGCGAGGCCTGCCATACGAAGAGCGCGCCAATCGCAGCGAGCGCGCCCGCGACGCACACTTCTCCGCGACGAACGGATAGCAAGCGCGGAAGGCTGATTGCATGGCCGCGCGAGGAAACCTGCGAATGATCACTCATTGGCACCACACCTGCTGGCCGTCATTCTTCGGAACGCACCTACGCAATACAGCTTGAGGCAACTCGCGCGTTCACACAAGCTGATGGCGGTCACCCCGCGATCGGCGTGGCCTCCTCGGGATAAGGACCGCGTTTTATGCCGCTGCGGCGCGTGTCGCACTGATCACTTCCGGAGCTCGCGGAAGCGGAACTCGCTTGCGGCGCCGTGCTATTTCTTCTTCAGGCCCAAGTCGGTCATCACCTTCGCGAGCTTCGCGTCGTCGCTGGCGATCAACTTGCCGAAATCGTCCGCCCCAAGGTAAGCCGGTACGTATCCGATCGCCTTGCCGGCGTCTTTAAACCCCTGCGAATCCACTGTGCGCTTGATGGCATCCTGCAGGCTAGCGACGATCGGCTTTGGCGCACCCGTGGGCACGGCAATGCCGCGCCACATATCGAGGCTCACAGCGTAGCCGAGCTCATCCGCGGTCGGCACATCGGGGAAGATCGGATCGCGCCTCGAGCCCAGAACTGCCAGCACGCGCAGATCGCCACTCTTGACGTGCGCAACCAGCGCGGCGGGAAGCTGAACCACACCCTCGATTCGACTGCCGAGCAGGTTGACCACCGCCTGCCCCTCGCCGAACGGCACGTCGATGACCTTGGCTCCGCCGGTGATGAACAAGGCCGAAGAGGAGAAATGCGTGTGGCTGCCGGTGCCGGAATTCCCGATGCGCACTTTGCCGGGATTTGCCTTGGCGTGATCGATGAACTCCTTCAGCGTTTTCCATGGGGCGTCGGCACGCACCGCAAGCGCCGGCGTCTCGACGCTGACACGCGCCACCGCATCGAATGCCGTGTAGTCGAACGGCAGGATACCGGAGTGATAATTGGTCGAAATCGAATTCGAGTTCCAGATGATCGAATGACCGTCCGGCTTCTGCTGCTGGACGTGGCTGTAACCGATTGCGCCGCCGCCGCCGGTGCGGTTCACGACTGGGACCGGCACGCCCAGGACCTTCGCCATGCCGTCCGCCAAATGCCGCGCGGTGACGTCCGCCGCGCTTCCCGCGCCGAACATCACGGTCATTTCGACCGGCCTGCCGCCCGGAAACTGTTGGGCCAACGCCAACGCGGTCGCAGCGACCAGAAAAAACGCCGAGGTAGCTGCGACAATAGTGTTGCGCGCGATCGTACGCATCGTTCCCCTCCGTTAAGGTTCAACTGACATCGATCATCGCTTCACCGCCCGCTAACGCCGTGGCGGTTTACCGAACTCATTGCCCGTTGCCGCTACTTGCAGCCCCTTTCGGATCCCCTTCATCTCGCCTGATCCCCGGCGCCGCCGGTAAGATGGTAACGGGCACCCCGACCCGCCAATCACATTCATGACCGGCGCGATGTCGGAATGATGGCGGCATGGCCGATTGCCCTGTCGCTACGAATGCTCATCGCGAGCTCCTGCGCGTTGTGACTCAGAAACCACCGCCGCATCCGAGAGCCCATCCGGCGACATCGCTGTGAGCCCGCAAGCTCAAAGCCGCTCGACCGACCCGATCGGTCACCGGACAGTACTCCATACGCCACGTCGTGCACCTGCGAGATTCGGCGAAAAATGGTTGGCCGGCACCCACACGAGTGACTAGCATCATGCGGGGGCGTCCGCGATCATGACCCCGCAATCAGGAGAGCCGCGGAACACGGCATGGCGACACTGGTCACAGGCGCGGGATTGATCGGCACCGCCTTCGCCAAGAATGCGCTCGCGCGCGGGGGGGCGATCGTGTTCGTCGATCCCGAGCCGCGGATGGATTTCTTGCGGATGAAGCTCGGCGGCGAGGGCTATACGCTCGCGCGCCAGGACGTGCGCGATCTCGCGGCGCTGATCGAGACCATCAGGGCGCATCGCATCGACACCGTGGTGCACACCGCTGGCCTGATCGGGGGGCGGGTGCAGCAGTCGCTGAGCCTTGCCTTCGACATCAATCTCGGCGGCACGCGCAATGTCGCCGAGGCGGTGCGGCTTTGCGGTGTCCGCCGCCTGGTCCATCTCAGCAGCTTGGCGGTCTATGACCGCAGGCGCGAGGGCAATGACCCTTTGACCGAGAATTTTTCACGCGGCCAGGGGCGCGGTTATGGCAACTACAAGGCGGCCAAGGAGCTGATCCTCGAGGCCTATGCCGCTGCCTTCTCCTTCGAGCTGATCATGCTGCGGCCTGCCAATGTCTTTGGGCTCGGCCACTTCTGGTCGGGCTCGAGCAACGGCCAGAAGATGCAGAACCTGATCGAAGCCGGTTTCGAGGGGCGCGCCGCGCGCATCCCGTCGTCTGAGACCATGGCGAATGAGTACGTCTATGCCAAGGATGTCGGGCGCGCGGTCGATCTCGCCGCCACCGTGGCGATGCCGCGCGAAACGATCTTCAATATCGGCAACGGTTACGTGACCTCGTTCGAAGAGCTGTTGGCCGCGGTGAAGGCGCTCTGTCCCGCGGCGAGATACGAGGTCGAACCGGGCGAGCGGCCGCAGTCCAGGCCGGCGCCACTCGACATTTCCTCCGCCAAGCGCCACCTCGGGTGGGAGCCTCGTTTCACGATTCAGTCCGCATTCGAGGATTACCTCGCCGAGCTCAAGGCCGCCCGCGGCCGGACCCAGTAGCAGCCGGCCCGATATCCGGAGAAAGACTCCGATGAAGATCCAGCATGTTCTGGCGGTCACCGCAGCCACTGCGCTCGTCGCCGCTCCGGCCTCGGCGCAGGTCTATCCGGGCAAGCCGATCAAGATCATCGTCTCCACCTCGCCGGGCGGGATCACCGACATCGCCGCCCGCATCCTCGGCGCCCATATCACCGCCAGGACCGGTCAGCCGCATGTGATCGACAACCGCGCCGGGGGGAGCGGCAACATTGCGATGGACGCGGTCACCAAGGCCGCGCCCGACGGCACCACGCTCGGCTTCGCCAATACCGGCAACATCACCGTCAATCCCTATCTTTTCCGCCACATGACCTTCGATCCGCTCAACGATCTGATCCCGATCGGGCCGGTCGGCACGGTCCCGCTGTTCCTGGTGATCAACGGCAAGGTACCCGCAAAGACGCTCAAGGAATTCATCGCCTACGCCAAGGCCAACCCGGACAAGGTCAGCTATGCGGCGGCGGGCGCGGGGACGACCCCCGATCTCACTGGCGGCGAGTTCGCGCGGCGGGCCGGGCTCGACAAGCTCGTCTTCGTGCCGTTTCGGGGCACCGCGCCGGCAACGACGGCCATCATCGGCGGCGACGTGCAGGCGACCTTCGTGTCGATGGGGCCGCACATCGAGTTTGTTCGCAATGGCACGCTGCGCGTGCTCGCCGCCGCGACGCCGACACGCATGCCCTATGTGCCCGACGTCCCGACTTTCGCCGAAGAGGGATTTCCCGGCTTCGAAATGTCGACCTGGTTCGCGTTGTTCGCGCCGCGCGGCACGCCCAAGGAGATCGTCGACCAGCTCAATGGCTATACGCGGAGCCTGCACGACGATCCGGAGCTCAAGAAGCGGATCGAGTCGAGCTTCGTGGACCCGCTGATCATGACACAGCCGCAATTCGCCGCGCTGGTGAAGGCGGATGCCGTCAAATGGGAGCGCATCGTCCGCGAGACCGGACTCAAGCTCGATTGAGCTTTCGTCGTTCCGGTCCAGCAGCGATCACTTGCCATCGTCCGGATACAGGATCCTCAAGTCCTGGAGCCTTTTGAGTGATTTGACCCAGCGTTTCCGTTATGATCGGCAGTACGGAGACGAGCGTGAACATCATCGAATCAACCGAAGCAAGGATACCGACGAGGGCAGCCGATCTCGAACGCTACCGGCTGCGCCGGTTCGTCGCGGAGCTGCCATCGGACGAGATCGAGATCCGTCGCGAGCCGATCGATCTCGCCGGCGTCGCCGAGGCGCTCGAAGGCAATCCCCGCGCGGTGATGTTTGCCGCAGTCGGTCCGGAACGGCAGCAGCTCGTGGGCAACGTCACCGGCAGCCGCGCGCGGATCGCCCGCGCCTTCGGCGTCGCGCCCGGCGAGCTGGTGGCCGAACTGCAGCAGCGCCTGCGCAACAGGCCCGAGGTCGTCGAGGTGTCGCGCGCTGAGGCGCCGGCCCAGGAGGTCGTGCTCACCGGCGAGGACGCCGATCTCACCGCGCTGCCCGTGCATCTGCAGCATGGCGCCGACGGTGCGCCCTACATCTCGTCCTCGACCGATTTCGTCGTCGATCCCAAGACCGGCTGGACCAATATCGGCATTCGCCGCCTCATGCTGCGGGGACGCAAGGAAGCCGGAGTCGATCTCAACTCGCCCAGCGACCTGCGCGCCCTCTACGAGGCGAGCGCCGCCGCCGGGGAGCCGCTGCCGGTCAGCTTCGTGGTCGGATCGCACCCGGTCGATCACCTCGCCGCAGTGATGCGGCTTCCCCTCGACGACCTTTCGCTCATCTCCTCGCTCCGCGCCGCGCCGCTGCCGGTGGTGAAATGCGTGACCAACGACGTGCGGGTGCCGGCCGATGCCGAGTGGGTGCTCGAGGGGCACATCGACCCGCGCGGCCATATCGAGCCGGAAGGCCCCTATGGCGAGTTCCTGGGCACCTACGGCGCCGTCAAGCGCAACCCGGTTTTCCACCTCAGCGCGATCACGCGGCGCAACGACGCGCTGTTCCAGACCTCGACCATCGGCGGCAAGTGGCTCGGCCGCACCGATACCGCCCTCCTCAACGGCGTGCGCACCGAGGTCATGATCTGGCGCGCGCTGGAGACGGCGGTGCGCGAGCCAGTCGCGGTCCACGCGACGCCCGCGAGCGGGGGCATGTACACCTTGCGCGTCGCGCTGCGCCAGCGCGTCGCGGGCGAGGCGCGCAACGCGATCGCCGCCTGCTTCGGGGCGCTGACCAACGTCAAGCATGTCTTCGTCGTGGACCCGGACATCGACATTTTCTCCGACGAGCAGATGGACTGGGCGCTGGCCACCCGATTTCAAGCCGACCGCGACCTCGTCGTGATGGCGGGAATGCGGACCGTTCCGATCGATCCCTCGTTGCTGGGAAGCCGGGTCGGCGCCAAGGCCGGCTTCGACCTGACCTGGCCGGTCGGCGCCGCCGGGCGCCTCGAAATGCGCGTGCCCGCGCCGCCGCGTTTCCAGGGCCAGCGCTTCGCATCGATCGAGACAGCGCTTGCCGACGGGCCGAAATCCTTCGAGGATTTGATGAGCGCGGTCGGCAGCCGCGACGGACGCGACGTCGTCCGCGCGCTCGAGGCGCTGCGCGCGAAACCCGGCCTCGAGCGCGATGGCGAGGGACGCTATTTCATCAAGACAAGGTGACTCGCAAGGAGGACTCGACGATGGCCAGTCTCAAGAACGCGGTGCTCGTGTCGCTCGCGATCCTCGCCAGCGCAGGGACCGCGCAGGCGCAGGAAGCCACGATCAGGATCGGCCTGGTGAAATCGATTTCCAATGTGGCCAATCTGCGGGCCATCGAGCGGGGCTATTTCAGGGAGGTCGGCATCAAGCTCGTGGTCGAGGACCTCGACACCTCCGCCAACTCGCTCGCGCTCTTGGCCCAGAATCAGCTGCAGATCATCGAGGGCGGAATCTCGGCGGGCTACTTCAACGGGCTCGAGAAGAATCTTCCGATCACCATCGTCATGGACCGGGTATCGAGCCCGCTCGGCCACAACCTGATGCTGCGTCCCGACCTCAAGGGCCGGATCACGGAGATGAAGCAGCTCAAGGGCAAGGTCATCGCCAGCAACGGCGCCGGCTCGGTATCGACCTACGAAGTCGGCAAGATGCTGGAGACCGACGGCCTCTCGATCGCCGATGTCGATGTCAAGGTTCTCCCCTTCACCCAGATGGCGATTGCCTTCGCCAACAAGGCGATCGACGCCGCCATCGTCATTCCCCCGTTCACCTCGCAGTTCCTCGATCAGGGGCACGCAGTCGCCTTCAAGGAGCCCGACGACCTCGTCAAGCCGCATCCGCTGACCATTGCGGTGAGCATGGTCAACACCGATTGGGCGAAGTCGAACGAACAGGTCGTCCGCAACTACTATGCCGCCTATCTGCGCGGCGTCCGCGACTACTGCCAAGCCTATCATGGCGGTGCCAACCGCGCCGCCATGATCGACCTCCTGATCAAGAGCGGCACCGAGAACCGGCCCGAGCTGTTGCACAAATATCCCTGGCCGGCGCGCGATCCGAACGGCCGCATCAACACCGAAAGCATGCTCGACATGCAGGCCTGGTACGTGAAGGCCAAGATGAGCAACATGCAGTTCCCCAAGGAGCGGCTGGTGAATACGAGCTATGCCGAACAGGCCGTGGCGAAGCTCGGGCCGTTCACGCTCGAGAACAAGGGCAGCTTGCTCCCCGGCTGCCGGTGAGGCCTTCCATCATCGCGGCAACTGTCATTGCCGCGATCGCAGTCGTACGACCGCAACCCAGGGCGGCCCAAGTCGCTTCACGAGCGCCACGGTATGATAGGGTGCCCCGGTCGTGCAGGGGAGGACGCGATGCTCGTTCAGCGGCGCGGGGCTGCGATCGAGATTGCCGGGTTGCGCAAGGAATACCTAAGCGGGCCGGGTCGCGTGCTGGCGCTCGATGACATCAGCCTGCGGATCGCGCCAGGGGAGTTCCTCTGCATCGTCGGCCCGAGCGGCTGCGGCAAGTCGACGCTTCTGCGCATCCTCGCCGGCCTCGACCACCAGAGCGGCGGCAGGATCACGGTCGACGCCGAAGGCTGGGCGGTCGAGAACGCGATGGTGTTTCAGGACAGCGGCCTGTTCCCGTGGATGAGCGTCGAGGCCAATGTCAGCTTCGGCCTGATGACGCGGAATGTGCCGGCCCGCGAGGCGGCCGAGCGGGTCGAGGCGGCGCTCAAGCTCGTCGGCCTCGCCAAATTCCGGCGGCATTATCCGCACCAGCTCTCCGGCGGCATGCGCCAGAGGAGCGCGATCGCGCGCGCCTTCGTGACCGACCCGGCGATGCTGCTCATGGACGAACCCTTCGCCGCGCTCGACGCCCAGAACCGCGTGATCCTGCAGGCCGAGCTGGTGCGCATCTGGGGGCAGACCGGAAAGACCGTGGTCTATGTCACGCATTCGATCGAGGAAGCGCTCCTCCTCGGCGACCGCTGCGTGGTCATGACCGCACAGCCCGGCCGCATCAAGCAGACGATCGACGTCCCCTTCCCGCGCCCGCGCGACCTCTTGACGCTGTCGGCCTCCGCCGAGTTCGGCAAGCTCAAGCTCGACATCTGGCGGGTGCTGGAGGAGGAAGTGATGCGGGCCCGGGCGGAGGCGGAGCCATGAATGGACTGTCGGCCAAGGCCCGCGATCGCGTGCTTTACCTGATCTCGCCGATCGCACTCATCCTCGTCTGGCAGCTTCTGCTGATGGCGGGCTTCGGCGACCGCCGCTTCATCCCGGCGCCGAGCGACATCGCGGTGCGGTTCTGGCGCCTGATCCAGAACGGAGAGCTCGCCTGGCACACCGGAGTGACGCTCATCCGCGTCTTCGCCGGCTTCGTGATCGGCGCGGTGCCCGCGGTCGCGATGGGGCTGCTGATGGCGATGTTCAAGCCGGTGCGCATCTTCTTCGATCCGTTGATCGCCGCGTTGTTCCCGATCCCGAAGATCGCCCTGATGCCGCTCCTCCTGCTGGCGCTCGGGTTCGGCGAGGCGTCGAAGATCGCGCTGGTCGCGATCGCGGTCTTCTTCCCGGTGATCGTGAACACCTATGTCGGCGCCGCCAACATCGAGAGGATCTACTGGGACGTCGCCAGGAACTACGGCGCCAGCCAGACCGTGCTGTTCACCCGCATCGTGTTCTTCGGCGCGCTGCCGATGATCTTTGCCGGCTTGCGGATCGCGCTTGCGGTGTCCTTCATCGTGCTCGTTGCGGCCGAGTTCGTCGCCACCAAATCAGGCATCGGCTACCTGATCTGGAATTCATGGGAACTCCTGCAGGTCGACATCATGTTCGTCGGCATCGTCACCATCGGCATCCTCGGCCTCATCACCTCCGCGCTGTTCCAGGAGATCGAGCGCAAGGTGATTCCGTGGAAAGAGAAAGAGTAGGATGGGTTGAGCGCAGCGAAACCCATCGCGTCGGGTTTGCGGATCGATGATGGGTTTCGCTCCGCTCAACCCATCCTACGATCCCACGATCCCCTTCACCTCCCCGCCGCATAGCCCTGCATGCCGCGCGGGTTGGCGGCGGCGCGGCGGCGGCGGCCGTCGCGCGAGGCGGCGGTGAGACGGCCCTCCGACCAGTCGGTATCGACCTCGACCAGGTGGCCGCGGCGCTCGAGCTCCTTGATGGTGGCGGCCGGCAGGCGGCGCTCGACGATCAGCACGCCTGGTCGCGCCTCGCGCGGCCAGAACGACGACGGGAAGTGCTCGGAGTGCCAGGCGGGGGCGTCGATCGCCTCCTGCAGGTTCATGCCGGCATGCACGTGGCGCAGGAAGAACTGCGCGGTCCATTGGTCCTGCTGGTCGCCGCCGGGCGTGCCCCAGGCGAGGTAGGGCTCGCCGTCGCGCAGCGCCATGGACGGGCTGAGCGTCGTGCGTGGCCGCTTGCCTGGCGCGAGCGCGGCCGGATGGCCCTCGTCGAGCCAGAACTGCTGCGCGCGCGTGCCGAGGCAGAAGCCGAGCTCGGGGATCACGGGCGAGGACTGCAGCCAGCCGCCAGACGGCGTCGCCGACACCATGTTGCCGGACTGATCGATGATGTCGAAGTGCACAGTGTCGCCGCGCATGGTCTCGGTGCGGTGGAGCCGGCCGCCATCGGCCGCCACCAGACTCGGATCGACCATCTCGTCGTGGGTCCAGGGCATGCGACCGACCGTCGGCTCGCCCGCACCCGCGACCGCGACGCGCTGGCCGCCCGCGAGCCGGATGTCGAGCCGCTTGCCGAACCCCGCGACCGTCCCAGGCCGCAATTCGAGCGACGCTTTGTCGGTGACAAGCTTGCGCCGCTCGTCGTTGTAGGCATCGGAGAGCAGTGTCGCCATCGGCACCTCGACGAATTTCGGATCGCCGTAATAGGTTTCGCGGTCGGCATAGGCGAGCTTCGAGCATTCGACCACGGTGTGGATGAATTCCGCGCTCACCGGATCGGCGCCGTCGAGGTCGAACCCCTTGAGCAGCGCGAGCTGCTGCAGCATCACCGGCCCCTGGCTCCATGGCCCGGCTTTGCATGCCCGGTAGCGGCCGTAGTCATAGGTGACCGGCGGTTCCAGATGCGGCTGCCAACGCGCCATGTCATCGGCCGTGAGCACGCCGCGATGCCGCGAGCCGCTCGTATCCATCACCTCCTGGGTGCGGCAGAAGCGGTCGATCGCCTCGGCGACGAACCCTTGCGACCAGGCCTTGCGCGCGTGCTCGATCTGCCGCTCGCGATTGCCGCCTGCGCTTTCCGCCTCGCGCAGGATGCGCGCATAGGTCTCGGCCATGGCCTTGTTGGTGAACAAGGTTCCCGGCGCAGGCACCTTGTTGCCCGGCAGATAGACCGCCGCCGATGTCGGCCAGTGCTCGCGGAACAGCTGCTCCACCGTGGCGATGGTGGCGCTCGCGCGCTCCACCAGCGGGTGGCCTTGGCTGGCGTAGAACATCGCCGGTGCGAGCACATCCGCGAGCTTCATGGTGCCGTAGTCGCGCAGCAGCAGCATCCAGGTCTCGAAGGTGCCTGGAATGCAGGCGGCCAGGAGTCCCGTCCCCGGAACGAGATCGAGCCCTTCGCTGCGGTAGTGCGCAATGGTGGCGCCGGCCGGTGCCGGCCCCTGGCCGCAGATCACCTCGACCTGGCCCCTGCGCACGTCATGGACGATGACCGGCACATCTCCACCTGGGCCGTTGAGATGCGGCTCGACCACCTGGAGCGTAAAGGCGGTCGCCGCCGCCGCGTCGAAGGCATTGCCGCCCCGCTCCAACGTCGCCATGCCGACGGCAGTCGCGATCCAGTGCGTCGAGGCAACGACGCCAAACGTGCCGTCGATCTCGGGCCGCGTGGTGAAGGGATTGGGATTGATGTTCTTCATCAGGGCCTGCACAGGTTTGAAAGCGCGCAACTAATCACAGTTTTGGGCCGGCGTCCGCAATAATCGGCAGCGCCTCCGTTTACCGCAAGGGAGAGGCGCGGATATATTTCGACCGCCACGGCACATCGGTTCCTGGGAGGGGCCAATGATCCCGGTGATCGTCACGGCTTACGCGGCAGTGCTCGCTTTTATTTACATTGCGTTGTCTCTGCGGGTCATACGAGCGCGGCAGAGCGCAAAGGTGGCCATCGGTAGCAGAGGCGACGTTCGCCTGGAGCGCAAAATGCGCGCGCATGCGAATTTCGCGGAATATGTCCCGTTCGCCCTGCTGCTCGTCTCCTTCGTCGAAATGCAAGGCATGCCGGCGTGGTTCATAAACCTGCTCTGCCTCGCGCTCGTGGCGGGACGCATCGTCCACGCCTACGGTGTTTCCCAGGAGCGTGAGAACTTCAGATTGCGCATTGCCGGAATGGCGGCGACCTTTGTTGTGCTTGCCGTGGCCGCCCTGTGGCTCCTTGTGCGAGCGATCGGAGTCGTGGTCGGCTGAACCTACCGTTGCCCGATACACGACCGCCAGGTCGCCCTCCCTTGACACCTTTTGGCACGGCGTAGAACAACACCGGAAGAGGTTATGATCGATGCCGAGCTT
>WNGL01005977.1_pt1 | contig 31704 bp, 25 predicted proteins | sample 5400591 | NCBI WGS metagenome assembly WNGL01 (sample SAMN13153377, study PRJNA577476) | soil metagenome | isolation source: 80 cm soil or saprolite under Garry oak tree replicate 1 | place: USA:California | collected 2016-06-15
GGGTCGGGGTCGGGGTCGGGGTCGGGGTCGGGGTCGGGGTCGCGCTTTTCCCCCTCTCCCCCGACGGGGGAGAGGGCAGGGGTGAGGGGTCGAGGTTCTCGGGCTCCAGCGGCATCCCGCAGGCTCGCGCCAGCCTTCGGCTGGCACTACGCCTGCCATCAGCGGTTCGCACTCGCACGTGGAACCGTGGCGTTCATGGCCGTCGTCTCCTTGCGATCGCGAAAGGAGCCGCCGGCCATGAACGACACGCTGTTTCCTCGGGTTTCCAGCTCTTCCAACTCCTCCTCTTCTTCGGTTTCTTCGCCTTCCGTCTCTCCCGCCCTTCCGCATCACAGGTTGCTCGCCTACGGGGTCGCGGTGGAGCTCCTTCTCGCAGTCCGCCGCGCCTCGGTCCGCGACGCGAAGCTGCGCGACGAGGCGCTCCGCTCGGCCAAGAGCGCTTGCTTGAATTGCGCAGAGGGCGCAGGCCGGGTCACGCGGGGTGACAAGGCGCGCGCCTTCGCGGTCGCCCGCGCCGAGGCCACCGAGGCGGCCGCGGCGGTCGAGATCGCTGCGCTCTGCGGCGAAGCGAGCGCCCCGAGCGCCGCCGAGGTGGCGCGGCTCGCCTCGCGCCTCGTGGCGATGCTCACCCCGCTCGTGCGGTGAGGAGCGCCCGCAGCATGCGCTTCACCCGCACGGCGAGTGCCTGCGCCCGCCGCGCGGACTCTGGCGCGAGCGCCCCGATGGCGCAGGCGAGGTCGAGCGCGCCGACGAGCTCGTGGAGCGAGCCGTTCGCGAGCGCGAAGTGCTTGCGCCGCATCGGGCCGCTGTCGCTGGGGAGACCTTCGCAAAGGTTCAGGAACACCGACTTGGCCGCCCTCGTGGCCTGGTCCCGAAGCTCACCATCGGCAACCCGTGCCCCGTGCACGAGCGCAGCGAGCTCTCGCGCAGCGATGTAGACGTCCAGGGATTGAAATGGAAACCGAGCCTCGACCTCGACGGCGATGATGTGTGTAAGAGCCATTTCCGCCTCCTCACCCGAAGGGGGAGGCGGAAATGGCGACCGCACCGAGGTCCGCCGTCGAGGTCGAGGCGGCAGAACCAGGTCGAGGTCGGGTTCGAGGTCGGGTTCGAGGTCGGGTTCGAGGTCGGGTTCGAGGTCGAGGTCGGGGTCGGGGTCGAGGTCGAAGGTCGAGGTCGGAGTCGAGGCCCTTCGACTACGCATCGCCTCCGGCGACGCTACGCTCAGGGCGGACGGGCCGCTCCGGCGATCGGGGGTCGCCGCTACGGCTTCGCGTCCGTACCCGGGGCGTTCGGCAACGCCCGCGCGACGTTCCCGGCCTTGAGCCGCTGGATCTCGAGCTCGGCCACCCGGAGCTGGCGCGCGCGCTCCTGGAGCGCCGCCTGGAGCCGCTGCGCCTCCTGGGCGCGCATCTCGTCGCGGCGGGACAGCTCCTCCTGGAAGCGGGCCTGCGCCTCGGCGAGCGCCCGCAGGGAGCGCGCGTCGGCCTCCTTGCGCTCCTGTCCGAGCTGCGCCTGGCGACGGGTGGCCTCGGCCAGCCGTGCATCGGCGGCCGCGGCCTGGGCGGCGGCGTCCCTCTCGGTCCGGGCGCGCGCCTCGTTCGCATCCGTCAGGGCGGCCTTCAGGGCCGCCGTCCGCTCGCTGGCGGCCGCCTCGAGCTCGGCCATCCGGCGCGTCGCCGTCGCTGCCGCCTCGCCCTGCGCGTCGGCCCTGGCGAGCGCCGCCGCGAGCTCGCGCCGCAGCTCCGCCTCGGCGGCGCTGCGCATCTCGTTCGCTTCGCCGGCGGCCCGCTGCACCTCGGCCAGCTGCGCCGACAGCGCCTCGATCCGGGCTGCGCCCTCGAGCCGCTGGGCGGCCGCCGCCGTCTCGGTATCCGCCAGGCGGGCGTTCGCCTCGCCCAGCCGCGCCTCGAGCCGCACCCGCGCCTCGAGCTGGCGCGCCTGCTCGACCTCGACCACCTCCAGCCGCCCCTCGAGCGCCTTCGCCTCGGCGACGTGCTGCTCGGCGGCGGATTGCTCGCGGCGCTCGGCCGCGGCGATCGCCTCTGCCCGCGCAGCCAGCTCCTTCTGCAGCGCGTCCTCGCGGCGTGCGCGCTCGCTGGCGGCGGCGTCGAAGCGGCGGTCCAGCTCGGCGGCTGCCTCGGCCTTCTTGGTCAGCTCACCGAGCAGCTCCTCCTCGCGGAGATCCCGCTCGGCCCGGAGCGAGTCGAGCCGTGCCCGCCAGGCGGCCTCGGCGTCCGCGCGGGCCTGGAGCTCGCCCGTCAGCTCGGCCTCGACGCGCGCGCGCGCGGCCTCGCGCTCCTCGGCCAGCGCGCGCGCCCGGGAGGCCTCCACGCCCTGGAGGCGCGCGTCTTCGAGCGCGGCAGCGTGCTCGGCGGCGGCCCGCTCCGCCATGCTGCGCAGGTCGGCGAGCTCGGCCTGCAACGCGCGGTTGCGTCCGTCGAGCTCGGCCACCCGCCGCTCCGCCTCGCGGGACAGGCCGTCGAGCGCCTCGCGCGCGTCGGCCAGCTCGCGCGCCAGCGCCGCGCGCGCGCCCGCCAGCTCCTCCTCGCGGGCAGCGGCCGCCGCGGCGGCCTGAGCAGCCTCCTTCCGCGTCCGCTCGGCGCCGTCGAGCGCGCTGGCCAGCTGGGCCGACAGCTCGCCTTCCCGGGCTTGCCCGAGGCGCTTGCCCTCCTCGAGCGTCGTCGCCAGCGCCTGCGCCGCTGCCTGCGCCTCGTCGCGCTCGCGGACGAGCACCGCTCGGATCTCCTCGCCACTCCGGCGCGCCTCGTCGAGCGTGCGCGAGAGCTCCTCGGCGCGGGCAGCAGCCGCCTCGCGCTCCGCGACCAGCTCCGCCTCGCGCGCCGCCGCGTCGCCGCGCGCCGCCTCGAGCAGCTGCGTCAGGGAGGCGATCTCGGCCCGCGCGGCCTCGACCGTCTCGGCCAGGGCGAGCTCGCGCGCCGCGAGCTCGGCGGCCACTCGCCGTAGCTCGTCCCGCTCCGCGTCCGCAGCGCCCAGCCGTCCCTCGAGGTCGGTGGCCCGCGCCTCGGCAGCCGCGAGCCGCGCGCCGCGATCCTTCGCCTGCGCCTCCAACCCATCGAGAAAGCGGGCGCGCTCGGCGAGGCGCGCGTCGCGCTCCTCCACCGCGCGCCCGAGCGCTCCGGCCTCGGCGCGCGCCCGCCCGAGCTCCTCCTCCACGCTCGCCAGGAGCGCGCCGCGCGCCGCCAGCTCGCCCGCGAGCTGCCGCTCGACGTCCTGCGCCCGCACCCGCTCTCCGGAGAGCTCGGCCTCGAGCGCGCCCGCCCGCTCGGCCAGCGCGTCACGGGCGGCTCCCAGGGCCGCCTCGCGCCCCTGAGCCGCGAGCTCAGCCTGCGCGTGCGCCTCGGCCGCCTGCGCGAGCTCGACCCGCTGCGCCGCTTCGAGCTCCGCCAGCGCGGTCGCGGACGCCTCCACGTCGCCCTCCAGCGTCCCGATGCGCTGCAGGCGCTCCTCCACCTCGAGCGACAGCTCCTCCTCGCGCGCCCGCGCGCTGCCACGGAAGTTCCGGTACTCATCCTCGAGGAGCGCCAGCCGCCCGTCGCGCTCGGCGAGCGCGGCCTCGCGCTCCTCCAGGCGGCCCTCCAGCTCCTCGGCCGCCGCGCGCGCCGCCGTGCGCTCTCCCTCGAGCTCCCGGAGGACGGCCTGCGCGCTCCGCTCCTGCTCGGCGCGGGCGGCGGCGTGCTCCTCCTGCACCGCGCGCGCACGCGCCAGCTCTCCTTCGAGCCGCTCGTCCAGCGCCGCGACCTTCGCCTCGGCCTCGTCGCGCCGAGCGCCGAGCTCCCGCGCCGCGCGCGTCGTCTCCTCGCGCAGGCGCTCCAGCTCGGCCTCCACCTCGCGGCGCCCGGCGGCCGCCTCCTCCAGCCGCGCGTCGTGCCGCCGTCCCGCCGCCTCGGCCTCGGCCTGCGTCGCGGCGAGTGACCGCGCGAGCTCCCCCGCCTCGGCGTCGCGCACCGCCGCCGCCTCCTGCAGCTCCTGCTCGCGCGCGTCGAAGCGCTCCACCTCGGCCGAGACCCTCCGCTCGAGCCGGCCGATCTCCTCGGAAGCGCCGTCGAGCGCGACCTCGCGCTTGGCGAGGTCGTCGTCCTTCAGGCGCAGCTCGCGCTCGAGCTCGTGGATCTTGCGCTCGTGCGCCGCCACCACCTCGATGAGGTCCTTCTCCTGACCGAACTTCTCGAGCAGCAGGCCCTCGACGGAGGCGCCGTGCTCGCGCTCCCGCTCGACGAAGAGATCCCGAGCCTCGGCCAGGCGGCGGAGCAGCTCGTCCACCTGGTTCCGCAGCCCCTGGATCTCGACCTCCTTCTCGTGGAGGCGATCGTCCACCTGCGCCACGTCGCGCTCGCGCGCGTCCCAGATCTCCGCCACCCGCGCGATCTGCGCCTCGCGCACCTTGAGATCCTCCCGCAGGACCTCGAGCCTCCCCTCCGGCGTGGCGAGCAGCTCTCGGGGCACGGGCGCGCGCGGGCTCCGCGACGCCTCGAGCAGATCCGTGCGGCGCTCGGCGATGGAGCCGAAGGTGCGATCGAGGAAGAGTCGATCCTCGTCGGTGATGGCGCTCCGCCGCGCGCGGCGGGGCACGGGAGGCGGGGCGGGCGGCGCTGCGGGCGCGGCGAGCTCGGCCGGGACCCCGTGCAGGCGCACCTCGACCACCTCGTCGTCGACCAAGATGGCGTCGTCGGCGGACTCGAGCGGCTCGCCCAGCACCAGCAGGTTGCGGGCGAGCCGCAAGAGCGCGTCCGTGTCGAGCGGCATGCCGAGGTAGCCGTTCGCGGCGACGTCGGTGCGCGCGTGCTCCTCCAGCGCCTCGTGCGAGGATTCGGAGGAGTAGATGACCACCGGCAGGCCCCGCTGATCCCGGCGGAGCCGCCCGCAGAGCGAGAAGCCGGAGATGTCGGGCAGCTCGGCGCGCGTGATGACCAGATCCGGTCGCCGCGCCGCGATCTCGCGCTCCGCGTCCGCCCCCGAGGCGGCGACGGAGGTCTGCTCGCCGCCATCGCGGAAGAGCGAGGCGAGGGAGAGCGCGAAGGCGCTGTCCGATTCGACGATGAGGACGCGCTTGGGATCCATGGGTACCTGGGACGGAAGGCTCGGCGAAGTGTAGACCCCACCTCGGCCGCAATCTAGGCACGGGTTCGCCGCTTCGACGCCCTGCGCGGCTGGCGCCTCGCGGGTCGCCCGCGCACGCTCCCGGCGGCTCCGGTCGGGTACAGGCCGCGGCGCATACCGGCGAGGAGGCTCACGACGGCAACGCGGCTCCGGCCACCAGCTCGCGGAGCTTCGGCCGCGCCTTCGTCACATCGACCTCGTGCTTGAGGACGAGGTCGAGCGTGTCGGAGACGAGCCGCTCGTCCAGCGTCTCGGCGCCGAGCAGGACCAGCGCACGGACCCAGTCGAGCGTCTCGGCGATGGAGGGCGCCTTCTTGAGATCGAGCTGGCGGAGCGTGGCGATGACGGCCACCGCCTGCCGCGCCAGCTCACCACTCACCTCGGGGGCTCGCGCGCGCACGATGGCGAGCTCGCGCTCCTGCGAGGGGTAGTCGAGGTGGAGGTGCAGACAACGCCGCCGCAGCGCGTCCGAGAGCTCGCGCGTCGCGTTCGAGGTGAGCACCACGCGGGGCGGCACCACCGCCCGGAAGGTCCCGAGCTCGGGGATGGTGACCGCATAGTCGGAGAGCACCTCCAGCAGGAAGGCCTCCAGCTCCGGGTCCGCCTTGTCGATCTCGTCGACCAGGAGGAGCGCCGGCAGCTCGCTCGTGACGGCTTGCAGGATGGGGCGGGGCAAGAGGAAGCGCCGGCTGAAGAAGACATCCCCCTCGGCCGCGAGGCGGTCGGCCGCCTCGGAGAGCGTTCGCGCCCCCGCCAGCGCTGCGCCGAGCTGGTCCTTCAAGAGCTGCGTGTACAGGAGCTGCTTCGCATATTCCCATTCGTAGAGCGCCTTGGCCTCGTCGAGCCCCTCGTAGCATTGGAGGCGGAGGAAGGTCCGCCCCGTGGCGGCGGCGAAGGCGCGCGCGAGCTCGGTCTTCCCGACGCCAGCCGGGCCTTCGACCAGCACCGGCTTCGCGAGGCGGTCGGCGAGGAAGACGGCGGTCGAGATCTCGCGAGACGGGAGGTAGCCCGCCGCCGCGAGGGCCTCCGAGACCTGCTCCACGGTGTCGAACACGAGGCCCATATAGCTCGGGAGCCCATCCAATGGCGGCCCCCGGTCATGGGCGCCCAGGTGGTGCGATGGCGCGCCCCTGACACGTCGACCCCGGGTCACCCAAACAGGGTCAAGGCAGACCCGGTATCAGCGGCGACCCTCCTTTTACAGGCTCGTCCCGATTGTGAAACCGCGAAATGCTGGAAAATCCTGCCCGGGACAGCCTTCATGCTCTCGGCACGCCGCTTGAAGGGACTGGGCTACGAGTCCCACCGGAGGCCGACCACGGTTCACCCGCCTCGAAGCTCCAGCCTGAAACTCGATCCCGCGGGTTACCAACTCCAGCCTCTCTCCTCAGTCGATCGTGGTCGGATGATCGACTCCCCCCACCGCAGCGACCCCCAGCGAGGGAGACCTGCGGAGTTCAAATCGGGCGCCTGACGCCCAGAGCTGATGAGGCCGCGAGAGCGGCCTCTCGCTTTTGTGGCGCTCGCTTGCCGCGAGGCGGGCGGGCAGCAACCTTCCATGTATGGAAGGCAGGGCCGGCGTGGGCGGCACCACCTCCGTCTCCGGGATGGGGGCCGTCCCGGTCGACTGGAGCGCCTTCGAGGCGCTCGCCCGCCGCGTCCGCGCGGGCGAGATCGTCGCGGCCGAGTCGCTGCCCTTCCACCCGCTCCTGCCGGGCGACGTGGCCCGGTGGCCCGAGCCCGGCTCGCGTCTCCAGCGCGGCTGCGCCCGCCTCGGCGAGCTCGCCTTCCGCCAGGGGGCGGTGGCGAGCGTGGTCGTGGCGGGCGGGGCGGGCACGCGCTTCGGGGGCGGCGTGAAGGCGCTCGTCCCGGTGCTCGACGGCCGCACTTTCCTCGACCTGAAGCTCGCCGACGCTCGCCGCAGCGGGGAGGCGTATGGCGCCCAGGTCCCGATGGCCATCATGACCTCGCCGCTCACGCACCGGGCCATCGCCGACCACCTCGCGCAGCAGGGGGAGCAGAGCGTCCTGCTCTTCCAGCAGCGCATGCTGCCGCGCCTCACGCGGTCGGGCGAGCTCTTCCTCGACGGCGAAGGTAGGCCGTCGCTCGCGCCCACCGGTCACGGCGACTTCTACCGGGCGCTGCGCGACAGCGGCGTCGGCGCTGCGCTGCGGCAGCGCGGCGTGCGCCACCTCGCCTTCTCGAACGTCGACAACCTGGGCGCCACCCTGGACCCCGTCATGGTGGGCCTGCACCTGCGCGGCGGCGCCGCCATGACGGTCGAGGTCACCACCCGGCGCGCGCCGACCGGAGCGCTCGACGCCGGCGCCGCACCGGTGCGGGCCGGCGACCGGCTCCTGCTGGTGGAGAAGGTGGACCCCGCGCAACACGCGTTCATCTCGACCAACAACATCTGCTTCGCGCTGGAGCCGCTCCTCGAGCTCGAGCTGGATCTGCCCTGGCGCGCCGTGAAGAAGGAGGTCGACGGGGTGCCCGTCCTGCAGCTCGAGCAGGTGACCGCCGAGGCGACCGGGCTCGTCGACGCGAACGGCGGTCCGCTGCTGCCGGTGGCGTTCGTGGAGGTGCCGCGGGAGGACGGCCGCGCGAGCCGGTTCGAGCCCGTGAAGGCGCCGGACGACCTCGCCCGCGTGTCGGCGCGGCTGAGAGAGCGGTTCTCGGCGACGTAGGGGAGGTGTCCGACGAGGGGTCAGGCCGCGCGCTCGAGCGCCTCGAGCACCGCGGGCGCGCCGACCACCGCCGCGGGGGGCGCGACGGCCGCGCGCGGCCCGGGGAGGAGCAGGGCAGCGCCGAGCGCACCGACCCGCAGGACGGCCGAGCCGGCCAGGAGGAGGGGCAGCGGCGAGTCCCTCCCTTGCGCAGCCTGGGCCACGGCTCCGCCGGCGGCGGAGGTGAGCGCAAAGGCGGTGCCGCCCGCGGCCGCCACCACCGCCAGGTAGAAGGGGCGCTCGCGCTCGGGTGCCACCGACAGTGGGAGCGCGAAGCTCGCCACACCCTGGCCGCCGAGGAGGACGCCCCCGAGCGCAGCCTCGAGCGCGAGCGGCCAGAGCCGTCCCGGCGCCGAGGCGATCCAGGCCAGCGGCGAGAAAGCCAGCCCGGCGGTGCAGAGGACGAGGACGCGGCGCGCGCCGGCCCGGTCGACCCAGCGTCCCCAGGCGGGCGCGCTCGCGACCTTGGCGGCGGCGAGGCCGGCGCCCTGGGCGGCGAGGAGCGCGAACCCCGAGCCGAGGTCGCGCAAGAGGTAGAGCCCGAAGAAGGGGGCGGAGAGGCCGCAGGCGCCGTTCCAGACCACTGCGTAGGTGACGACCCGCCGCGCCGGGCCGTCGGCGAGCGGACGCGCCAGCGCGTGCAAGATCCAGCGCACCGGCTCGCGCCGCACCGGGCGCGCGCGCTGCCGGGCCATGAGCAGCACGCTCGCCAGGCCCGCGGCGCTGGCGATGGCCGCCAGCGCCTGCAGGATGGCCCCAGCCTGGCCATGGTGCTGGCCGTGATCGAGCAAGAGCCCGACCAGGAGCGCGCAAACGCCGCCCACCGCCGTGGCGAGCGCCGTGCGCCGCCCGAAGTACCGCCCGCGCAGCGCGCCCGGCACGAGCTCGCCCATCCAGGCGCTCCAGGCGTTGTTCGCGACGAGCCCGAAGCCGTGGTGCATGCCGGCCACGGCCAGGAGGAGCGCCTGCCGGCCGCTGGTCTGGAGCGGGAGGAGAGGCAAGAGCGCGAGCGGAAGGAAGGCCTGCCGCGAGAGCGCGATGGCGGTGAGCGCGGTCCGGCGGTGCCCGAAGCGGGCGGTGAGGACCGCACCGCCGAGCTGCAGCACCTGCGCCACCACTGGCATGGCTGCGACGAGCCCGATGAGCTTCGCGTTCATCCCGAGGTGGAGGGCCCACCCGGTGAGCGCGGCGCCGCCCGAACAAGCGGCGACCACCTCGGCCACCGCCCCTTCGGCGGTACAGGCTGCGAGCGAGCGGCGGAGTGTGGAGGGACGGTCGGAGCGGGCCACGGCGAGTCGGACGGACCTTACCAGCCGGCCGACCGCGGGCTCAACGTGGGGGCAGGTGGGCGCGCGCCGTGCGCCTCGGCGACGTGGTTCAGCGCCGGACGTCGATGCGGACGTTCAAGGGACCGCCCTCGACCTCGCCCACCGAGACGAACGTGCCGCTCCGGTTGCGGGTGAAGTGGAGCGTCGTGCGCATGCCACCGATGCGGAGTCCAGCCAGTGTCAGGTGGTCGAGCCAGCCTGGGAGCGCGGGGGCAGCCACGTGCAGGGCGTGGTGGGGGGCGTCCGCGGATAGGCCGAGGCAGGCGCGCAGGAGCATGAAGAGCGCGCCGCTCGCCCACGCCTGCGGCGAGCAGGCCACGGGGTAGTGGACGGGGAACTGGCCCGCGTCGCGGTCGAGGCCGCAAAACAGCTCCGGCAGCCGCACGTGGCGGAAGTGCTGAGACGCGGCCCACAGCCCGTCGAGGACGCGGCCGGCCGAGTGCGTCATGCCGTAGTTGGCCATGCCCAGGGCCGCCAATGCGTTGTCGTGCGGCCAGACGGTGCCGTTGTGATAGCTGAGCGGGTTGTAGGCGAGCTGCCCTTTCCCGAGGGTGCGGATCCCCCAGCCGCTCCACATGGACGGCGAGAAGAGGCCCGCCACCACCCGGCGGGCGCGCTCTTCCGCTGCCACCCCCGAGAAGAGCAGGTGGGCAGGGTTCGAGGTGATGGCGTCCACCTGCCGGCCGGCGCCGTCGATGGCGAGCGCGTAGGTGCCGTGCTCCTCCATCCAGTAGCGCTCCTCGATACGGGCGGCGAGCGCGCTGGCGGCGGCGTCGAGCGGCGCCGCCTCCGCGTCCCGGCCGATGAGTCGATAGAGCGCTGCCATGCGCCGGCGCGCGTCGGCGGCATACCCCTGCACCTCGACGAGGGCGAGGGGCGGTTCGGCCGAGCGGCCATCGGCGAACGGCACGCCGTCATGGCTGTCCTTCCACCCCTGGTTGCGCAGGCCCTTGCGCGTGCGCCGCTCGTAGTCGATGAGGCCGTCGCCGTCGCGATCGCCCCAGCGGTCGATCCAGGCCAGCGCGCGCTCGGCGGCCGGGAGGAGCTCGCCGAGCGTGACGCGATCGTCCGTCCACTGCACGTACTCCGAGAGCAGGACCAGGAAGAGCGGCGTCGCGTCGACCGAGCCGTAGTAGGGTGTGTGCGGCACCTCGCCGGCGGTCGCCATCTCGCCGAAGCGGATCTCGTGCGGGATCTTGCCCGGCTCCTCGTCGCGCTCCGGGTCGTTCTTCGTGCCCTGCAGCCGCGCCAGGAACTGGAGCGCGTGCTTCGCCACCTCCGGCGTGGCGAGCAGCGCCTCGAAGCCCGTGATGAGCGCGTCGCGCCCGAAGGGGCAGGTGTACCAGGGGATTCCGGCCGAGATGACCGGCTGGCCCAGGTGGTGGACCTTGAGCGCCTTGAGATCGGCGACGCCCTGCGCCAGCGCGCGGTCGAAGAGCTCGTTGCTCGAGGTGAATCGGGTGCAGCGCCCGGCCCACTCGGCGTACGCGCGCCCAGAGGCCTGCGCCCGGGCGGCGAACGGCCGCGGCGCGCCCGCTCTCGCGCGCTCCACCCCGGCGAAGACGGTCAGGGAGAGGTCGCCCGAGGCTCCCGGGTCGAGCCGCAGCGCGAGGCGCGCCCCCGCCCCGTCGAGCCGGTCGAGCGCCACCGGCGAGCGCGCGGGGTCGCCGTCCCCTCCCCCGCCCACCTCGACCCGGATCTCCGTCGCGTACTCGCGCCCGTCGAGCCCGTCGTACCGCAGCACGACGCGCCCGGCGCCCACCTCAGGCCGATGGTAGACCCCGCGCCGGGCGCGCCGCGCGCCGCGGATCTCGAAGACGTCGGCGAAGTCCGCCGCCCAGTTCACCTCGAGCCACTGCTCGATGGGCCGGCCCTGGAAGTTGGTCAGGACGAGCCGATCCACGAACACGTCGTCGATGAGCTGGTCGCGCCGCAGGTGCACGTAGTTGACCGGCTCCTTGCCGAGCAGGTCGCCGGCGTGCAAGCCGGTGATGGTGAAGTCGACCTGCGAGACGTAGTCGGTCGAGACCTGGCTGCACAGGCAGAGCGGCGGCCCCCCCTGCACGCCGAGGCGCCAGCCCGACAGGTGGCGCGTGTCGGTGAGGAAGAGGCCGAGGTCGCGCGCACCGGCCGGCGCCACGTCGCCGAGGCGGTTGGCGACGAGGAAGAGATTGCCCCGCTTCAGGACGAGCTTGTCGACGCCGGTCGCCTCGGGCTGCTGCGACGGATCGGAGTAGCCGAACAGCTCCTCGGGGGAGACGTGGACGCCCTGGCTGGCCTGGCGCGCGCTATCCGGCGTAGCCCGCCTCCTCGATGCCGGCCGGCGCGTGCGGCCAGGCCGCGGCGGCGTCGCGGTAGATGCGCTCGTACTCGTGCACCATGCGCGCGGCGCGGAAGCGCGCCTGGGCCCGGCGGCGGCAGGCGGCGCGGTCGAAGCTTCGAAGCCGAGCCAGGACGGCCGCCATCTCGTCCGCGCCGTCGACCAGGAATCCGGTGAGCCCCTCGTCGACGATCTCGGGCGCCGCGCCGCGCGGGAACGCGATGACGGGCGTCCCGCACAGCATGGCCTCGATCATGACCAGGCCGAACGGCTCCTCCCAGCGGATGGGCATGAGGAGCGCGCGCGCCCCCCCGAGGAGCGCGACCTTGCGCGTCCCGCAGACCGGGCCGAGGTGCTCGACGTGGGGCAGCGCGAGCGCGGCGCCGAGGTGCCCGCACCACTCCGGCGTCGCGTCGGTGAGGTGCACCGCGCCGGCGAGGCGGATGGGCACGCCCGCCAGGCGCGCCGCCTCGATGGCGAGCTCCGGGCCCTTGCACGGCGAGAGCCGCCCGAGGAAGACCGCGTCGTCCCGCCGGCCGTCGCCGGGCGGATGGCGGGCGGGATCGAGGCCATGGTGCACCACCTGACAGGTGAGCTCGGGCTCGAGCGCGGCCTGGCGAGCGGAGATGGCGACGTAGGTGACCTGCGTCCGGGAGGTGTAGCGCCGGGTGAGCCGCTCGTCGCGCGCGTGATGGAGCGTGTAGACGACGGGCGCCCCGAGCCCGTCGACGAACGCCAGCATGGCGGGGGCGTGGGCGTGGACGACGTCGAAGCGCTCCCGGGCGATGGCGCGCGCGGCCGCGCGGCAGTGGCGCAGCTCGGCCTCCTCCGCGGGCGGCCAGACCGGCCGGTCGAAACACCAGCGTACGTCCGGACCGCGCGAGTCGCGGGTGGCGAACAAGGTCACCTGGTGGCCGGCCACGGTGAGCCCGCGGACGAGCTCGTGGACGACGAGCTCCGTCAGGGCGGCACCGCCACGAAGGGCGTCGAGACGAGCGCGAGGCGCACGTCGGACAAGGTAGGGACGAAGCGCCGGGATGCGCACCCGGGAGGCCGGCCCGCCGCTGCACCGGCGTGCCCGCCGCCGCTCGGCTGGCTGCCCGGGCCTCGGCTTCTGCGCTAGAGTCCTTCCCCATGGAAGGGCAGACCACCGGTCCGATGAGCGAGGAGATGTTTCACTCGTTCCTCCAGCTCGCCGTCAAGCGCCAGGCGAGCGACGTCCACTTCGAGGTCGGCTATCCGCCGACGTACCGCGTCTTCGGGGAGCTCCTGGCGGCGAAGTACCCGCCCCTCACCCACGCGGACACGGAGGCCATCGCGAACCTGATCTTGCAGGCGCCGGGCTCCGGGTTCACGCCGCTCGACTTCCGCGAGGTCGACCGCAGCTACTCCTTGCCGGGCGTGTCGCGCTTCCGGGCCAGCATCTTCAAGCAGCGCGGGAGCTGGGGCGCGGTGATGCGCACCATCCCCTTCGCCATCCCGGACTTCGCCTCGCTCAACCTGCCGCCGGTGGTGCAGACCATCGCCGACGCGCGTCGCGGGCTCGTCCTCGTGACCGGCGCCACCGGCAACGGCAAGTCCACCACCATCGCCGCCATCATCAACCACATCATCCAGCAGGAGCGTCTCCACGTCGTGACGGTGGAGGATCCGATCGAGTTCATCTTCCAGGCCGGGAAGGGGCTCATCATCCAGCGCGAGGTGGGCGCCGACACCGCCAGCTACTCCGACGCGCTCCGGGCCGCGCTGCGGCAGGACCCGGACGTCATCATGGTGGGCGAGCTGCGCGACCGCGAGGCCACCGACATCTGCCTCAAGGCCGCCGAGACGGGGCACCTCGTCATCGCGTCCCTCCATACGCCCGACGTGACCCGGTCCATCGGCCGCGTGGTCGGGCTCTTCCCGGCCGACGAGCAGGACACCGTGCGCGCGCGCCTGGGCGACAACCTGCAAGCGGTCGTCTCGCTGCGCCTGCTCATGCGCGCCGACGCCGCCGGCCTCATCCCGGCGGTCGAGGCGCTCCTCGCCACCTCCACCGTGCGCGAGGCCATCCGCGAGGGCGGGGCGCGGGTGCAAGAGCTCAAGAACTACATGGAGACCGCCGGGGCCGACCTCGGCATGCACAGCTTCGACCAGTACCTGTACCGGCTGCACGAGCAGAAGCGGGTCTCGCTCGACACCGCCCTCGACAACGCCACTTTCCGCGCCGACCTGGAGCGCCGCATCCTCATCGAGACCGGGGGCCGCAGCGCGTGACGCCAGCCGGCCCCGCCGCCTCGCGCGCGCTCGTCGTCGGGCAGGACGCCGACGTCTCCGCCGCGCTGCACCTGCACCTCGACCGTGCGGGCTGGGCGCTCTATTGCCTCCCCTCGCCCGAGCTGCTCGAGCCCATGCTGCGCGGGGTGGCGCCCCACGTCATCGTGCTCATGCTGCCGGCCTCGCCCGACGCGACCTGGGGTGGGGCGCTCACCGCCGCTTCGAACGCGGCGCGAGTGGGCGTGCGGGTGGTGGTGGTGGCGCCTTCACGCGACGTGGTGGAGCCGCTCGCCGCGGTCGCCGGCGCCGAGCGCGCGCTCGCCCGGGCGGAGGTGCTGGCCAGGCCCATGGCGGTGGTCGAGCGGGCCCCTGGGACCGGCACAGCCCCGACCGCCTTCGCGCCGCCCGCCATGGGCACCCCGCGAGCGGTCCCGCCCCCGCCTCCCCCTCAGCCGCGGACGCCACCGCTGGCTGACGTCGCCCCGCCCGCCGGCCGGCCCGCGCCGCGCCCGAACATCGACCTGATGGCGCTCATCGACGAGGAGCTGGTCGACGAGCCGCGGCAGCGACCGAAGATGACCAGGGTCGACGTGAACGTGAGCCTGGTCTCGGAGCACAACTTCTACGTCGGCTCCACGCGCCGGGTGGACTCCGGCGGCGTCTTCATCTCGACCATGCTTCCGCCCGCCACCGGGACGCGGCTCCAGGTCAGGCTGGGCCTCGCCGATGGCCGCAAGATCGAGGTGGAGGGCGAGGTGATCTTCATCCGCGAGAAGAGCGCCATCAGCGGCCGCCAGCCCGCCGGCTGCGGCGTGAAGCTCTTCAACGTCCCGGGCTGGGCCGTCGACGCCATCGATCGCTTCGTCCTGGCGCGGCCGCCGATCGTGTACTCCCCGTAGCGGGGACGCGGCGCCTCTCAGAACCAGCCGATCAGTCCCGCCAACAACCCGAGCTGGGTGAGCGTACGGCCAGTGGCCGAGAGGCCGACGTCGACCGTGGGGGCGAGCATGAAACCAAAGTTCTGGAACGGTGTCATGACGGCCTGGACCTCGAGCGAGGCCGCCAGGAGGTAGGCCGACTGGTTGACACTGAGGTGTACATAGCTGACCCCCGCCCGAGGCCAGAGGCTGAAGCCGTCGCTGACCCGCACCACGTAACCCAGCCGCGGGTTCAGGCCCACCATGGTCCCGTCCGCATTCGTGCTGATGAAGGCGAACTCCGCGCCCAGTCCGAGGCTGAGTCCCCTCCCGGTGAAGTAGTCGAACCCGATCCTCGGAATGCTGTACGGGGCGTTGCCGAGCTCGAGGCCGCTGGCTCCCAGGAGCGAGACCGTCGTGCCGCTGCCGCCGCCCGAGCTCGAGGTATGGCTGACGCCGAAGAGCCGTTCGGCTGCGATCGATACGGAGCCTGGCTTGCCGAACTCCGATGGGCGCCACGGGGGGGTTGTGCAAGGGATCTCCCACTCGGGAAGCGGGTGTCCCCGAAGGGTACAACGGGTGAACCCCGCACGGTGAGAAAACATCAGCCCCGGGCGCAGGTGGCGCAGCCCACCTCAGCTGACCACGGCCGAGACCACCGGAACCATCCACACGGCGTAGCCCTCGGGATCGCGGAGCGTGGCGAGCTGGTCGTCGAAGTGCGCCATCACCTCCTCGCGCGCGAAGCGCGTGTGGGAGGCGATCACCTCGGCGTAGCCGTCCCGCCAGGCCTCCCAGATGGCGGCGAAGGTCTCGCGCGGCACCCGCAGCGTGTCCACCACGAGGTAGTCGACGGCGATCTCCGCGACCCCCAAGCGGCGGAGGAGACGCAGGGCGTTCCGGCCGAGGAACAGGTCGGTCCCGGTGGCCTCGCCGAACCTGCGCGGCGCCTCGTTCCAGAACTCGTCCGGCTCGAGCCGGCGGCGCGCGAAGTGGATCATCCCGTAGTCCTCGGCGATGAGGTGGAGCCGGCCGCCAGGGCGGGTGACGCGCAGGAGCTCGGCCACGGCCTGCTCCGGGTGTGGGATCGAGTGGAGCACGTGACGGCAGACGGTGAGGTCGAACGCGCCGTCCGGGAGTCCCAGCCCGTACACGCTGCGGTTCTCGAAGCGCAGCCGGGGCGCGAGCGCCCCATGGCGGGCACGCGCCCGCTCCAGGTTGACCTCCAGGACGTCGACCCCGAGCACCGCCGCCCGCGGGAAGAGGCCGACGAGTCGCGAGGAGATCTCCCCGGTCCCGCAGCCGGCGTCGAGGATGCGGACGTCGTCCGGCAGCGCGTAGCGACGGAGCAGTGGAACCTCCTGCGGCCAGATGGCCTCGGCCTGCGCGGCGAGGGTTCGCGCCATCGACTCGTCGGCCATCTGCCGTGCCTGAGGATTGAGGTCGTTCGTCATGCCGGGAATGTTGGCACGGGATGGGCTGGGCGCGGAGCACCCCCGGCCGGGATCTGCCTTGCCCGCGCGCGCTTGCCGGGACATACGCCCCGTGCAACCATTGGAGACGCGATGAACCGGCACAGGCTGCAGTCGGGATGGGCGTGAGCGGGAAGCTCGACCGGAGCTTGAGCGTGCTCAACGCCGTGGTCGGCGACTACCTCGAGCGGCGCGGCAACGGCCTCGCCATCCCCATGACCCTCGCCCGCGGGGGCGAGCCGCTCGCCTGCGAGCGCGAGGCGCTGGCGCACGCGTACCCCCAGGCGACGCACCGCCTCGCGGTGCTCGTGCACGGACTCGGCGTGAACGAGGCCTGCTGGGCCTTCCCGGACGACCCGGTGCGCTCCTACGGCGCGCTCCTCGCGGCCGACCTCGGCTTCACACCGCTCTCGGTGCGCTACAACAGCGGCCTCGCCGTGGCCGAGAACGGCGCGCTGCTCGACGCGATGCTGGACGCGCTCACCGCGGCCATGCCGGTCGAGCCGCGCGAGATCGTCCTCGTGGGCCACAGCATGGGTGGCCTCGTCATCCGGCGGGCCTGCCACGAGGCGGCCTTGGCCGGCCATGGCTGGCTCGGGCGCGTGCGCCACGCTTTCTACCTCGGCTCACCGCACCTGGGCGCGCCCCTCGAGAAGCTGGGAGGCGCGGTCACCGGGGTCTTGAAGGCGGTCGGGATCGCGCACACCGACCTCGTCGCGGACGTGATCGACCTGCGCAGCGAGGGCATCAAGGACCTGCGCCACGGCCTCGCGCCGGCGGGCGGCGGCCCGCCCCTTCCGCTCGCGCCCGGCGTGGCCCACCACTTCCTGGTGGGCGGGCTCGGGCCGACCGAGGCGCACCTCGCGACGCTGCTCCTCGGCGATGCGCTGGTTCCCGTGGCGAGCGCGGCGGCGCGGCTCCCGTCCGGCGCGAGAGAAGCCGGCCGCGACGTGCGCTTCTTCCCGGGGGTGGGCCACCTCGCCCTCGCTCACCACCCCGAGGTCTACGACTGGATCCGGCGCCGCTGCGCCGGCGAGCCGCTCGCGGAGGAGTCCTCATGACCCGCTGGCGTGGCCTGAAGGACCTCCTGGTCGATGCCGTGCACCACGGCGTCACCGCGGTGGAGGGCGTGCACCGCCGCACGATGCGCGCGACGGTGGAGGTCATCGCGCTCGCGCCCGGCATGGCCGGCCCGGCCAGGACGGTGGGCGCCGTGCAGGACGCCGCCTGCGCCGCCACCTACGAGACCATCCGTCTGGTGAACGGGCTGATCGGAGCCGCCGCCGACCTCGCCCTCGACGCCGCCGAACGCGCCGCCCTGGAACGAGGCGCGGGGCCGAGCGCGGCGATCACTCCTTCTTCTTCAGCTGCCCCTCGTGCTCCTTGATGAAGGCGCGGATGTCGTCGGCGAGGTCGAGGAGCTTCAGCCACTGCTCCTGGTAGAACGTCACCGGGAAGCGGCCCAGCCCGTACACGGACACGCCGCCCTTCTCGCTCACCTTCATCGACACGCCCTTGCTGCCGCGCGCCTTCAGGGCCTGGTTTTCGGCCTTGAGCTTCTCCAGCTCCGCCTTCAGCTCGTCTTCGCTGCTCATCGAGTTCTTCCTCGCATCCTGACGGGTGTGTAGATCGCCGATGGTACCCCACCTGGCTGACGCCGGGTCCACGCCTCACGCGCTCGCCCTAGGCCGCCGGCGGCTCGGGGGGGACGGGCTCGTCCGCCAGCTCGGGCGCCGCGACGCCGCCGATGCCGAGGCGGTCCGCGATCGGGATCTGCGCCGCGACGATGAGCGCCGCGAGCTCGAGGAGCGGCATCCCGACCGCCTCGGCGCCTCTCCGCAGCTCGCCCCGATCGACGGACCGAGCGAACGTCTTGTCCTTCATCTTCTTCACCACCGACTCCGGCGGGAGGTCGCGGACGCTCTTCGAGGGGCGCACCAGCGCGCAGGCCCCGACGAACCCGGAGAGCTCGTCCGCGGCGACGATGCCCCGCTCCATCGGCGTCTCGCACGCGATGCCGGTGTAGTTCGCGTGCGCCCCCACCGCCCTCACGAGCCGCTCGGGCCAGCCGCGGGCGCGCAGGATCTCCATCCCTCGCCAGACGTGGTCCTCCTGCGTCGGGAAGACCTCGTAGTCGAAGTCGTGGATCATGCCCACGAGGCCCCACGCCTCGATCTCGGCCGGGTCCGTCACGCCCGCGCGGCGGGCCAGGGCCCGCATGGAGGCCTCGACGGAGAGGGCATGCCGGCGAAGGGCCTGGGCCTTCGTGAGCTCGCAGAGGAGCGCCCACGCCGCGGCGCGCGTCGGATCGGACATGGCCGGATTCTAATCGTCGACCACCCGGTCCGTCCGCCGCACGCCGAGCAGGTACGGCTCGACGAACTGGTCGAGCTCGCCGTCCAGCACCTCGTCCACCTTGCCGGTCTCGACGCCGGTGCGGAGGTCCTTCACGAGGCGGTAGGGGGCGAGGACATAGCTGCGGATCTGGGAGCCGAAGTTGATGTCCTTCTTCTGCGCCTCGGCCGCGTCGAGCACCACCTGGCGACGCTTCTCCTCGTAGTCGTACAGGCGCGAGCGCAGGATCTTCCAGGCCATGGAGCGGTTCTTCTGCTGGCTGCGCTCGTTCTGCATGGCGACCACGATGCCGGTCGGCAGGTGAGTGAGCCGCACCGCGGAGTCGGTCTTGTTGACCTTCTGGCCGCCCGCGCCCGAGGAGCGGTAGGTGTCGACGCGGACGTCGGCCTCCTTGATGTCGATGACGATGTCGTCGTCGATCTCCGGGGTCACGTCGACGGCGGCGAAGCTCGTCTGGCGACGCGCCGCGCCATCGAAGGGGCTGATGCGCACCAGCCGGTGCACGCCCTTCTCCGCCTTGAGGAAGCCGTAGGCGTGCTCGCCGCGGGCGAAGAACGAGGCGGAGGAGATGCCCGCCTCCTCGCCGGCCACGAGATCGGCGGGCTCCACCTCCCAGCCCTTCCGCTCGCAGTAGCGCGTGTACATCCGGTAGAGCATGGCGGCCCAGTCCATCGCCTCCACGCCGCCGGCGCCGCTCTTCACCTCGACGATGGCGGCGGCGCGGTCGTGCGGCCCGGAGAGCATCCGCTCGAACTCGAGCTTCTCGATGAGCAGCTCCACCTCGGCCGCGTGCTGGGCGGCCTCGGCCCGGGTGGCCTCGTCCTTGGCCTCCTCGCCCAGCTCGTAGAGGACACGCGCGTCCTCGAAGGCCCGGAAGGCGCGGTCGAAGCCCTGCACGCTCGCCTCGTGCTGCGCCTTCTCCTTCAGCAGGCCTTGGGCGCGCGCGTTGTCGCTCCAGAAGCCGGCGTCCTCCGAGAGGCGGGTGATCTCGGCGGCGCGGTTGCGCTTGCGCTCCACGTCAAAGCGACCCCCGCAGCGCCTCCAGGCGCCTGGCGAGATCGGAGAAGAGCTCTGCGGTCGGTGAAGCCATGCGTCACCCGGTGGTGGTGGTGCCTTCGCGCGCGGCACGGCGGCCGCGCCAGGCCAGCGCCAGCGCGGCTGCGGCGTACAGGCAGGCAGCGCCAGCGAAGAGGTCGCCGAATCTAGTGTAGAGGGTCCGCCCCCGCAAGAGCGGGACCATCGCCATGAGCAGCCGCGGTGCCTCGTCCGGATCGGGCGCCAGCTCAGGGTCGACCGGACCGACCGGCAGCGCCCCCGGCAGCACCTCGCCGGTCGGCTCGATGAGCGCGGACACTCCGGCATAGGCCGGCCGTGCGACGGCCTTGCCGGCCTCGATGGCGCGCAAGCGCACCATGGTGAGGAACTGGTAGGGGCCGGAGGAGTAGCCGTACCAAGCGTCGTTGTGGGGTTGAGCAGCAGGTCCGGCTCGAGCTCCGCGAAGGCGACGTTCACCTCCGGGAAGATGGCGTCGAAGCAGATCATGGGCGCCAGGCGGACCGGGCGCGTGGTCGAGGTCGTGGTCGAGGTCGGGGTCTGGGTCGAGGCCCTTCGACTACGCGTCGCCTCCGGCGACGCTACGCTCAGGGCGGACGGGTCGCTTCGGCGGTCGGCCTCGGCGCTCGCGGTCGGCGTGAACGTCAGCACCTCCAGCTCCGCCCCCGGCCGCTGCTGCACCATCTGCGGCACGACCGACCGGAGCACGCCGCCCAGGAGCCCCGCCAGCGGGACGTACTCGCCGAACGGTACGAGGTGGTGCTTCGCGTAGCGGCCCACCACCTCCAGGTCGGGCCGGAGCAGGAACACGCTGTTCGACCCCTCCGACACGCTGCGCCCGTCACGGCCGACGCGCTCGTCGAAGGTCCCGGCGCCGAGGAGGAGGTGGGCGCGCGTGAGCTGGGGCAGCCCGGCGCGCGGATCGGAGAGCGAGGCGAGATCGGGCGGCACGAAGAAGGGGTAGGCCGCCTCCGGCCACGCCACCAGGTCCGCGCCGCGCCGGTCCGCCTCCAGGGTGAGCGGCACGTAGCGGCCGAGGATGTAGGCGCCGTAGCTGTGCCCCACGTTCTTGATCGCCTGGTTCACGTTCCCCTGCACGAGCGCCACCCTGAGGTGGGGCGCCACCGCCGCGCGGGCCCGCACCTCGACGAGGTGGAGCTCGCCGTAGGCGACCACCGCCGCGAGGAGGACCGCGGCGCCCGCGGCGGGCTGCCAGGGGAGCCGCGCGTGCGCCGACCTCGCCTCCACGAGCGCCGCCAGCACCGCGTTCACCAGCACGAGGAGCGCCGCGATCCCATAGACCCCGGTCACCGCGGCGAGCTGCGCCACGGCCAGATGGCGCGCCTGCAGATACCCGAGGTTTCCCCAGGGGAACCCGCTGAAGAGGTAATTCCGGAGGAGCTCCGTCCCGACCCAGATCGCCGGCAGGTGCGCCCAGAGTGGCCAGCCCATGCGGCGGCGGACGAACCACGCCAGGGCGAAGGCGAGCGCCCAGTGCGCGGCCATGTAGAGGACGAGCAGGGACAGGCCGATGAGGGCCAGCGGCAAGGGCACCCCGCCGAAGCTCGTCATGGCGTGGTTCACCCACCAGATCGCCGCGTAGAAGTACGCGAGTCCTGCGGCGAGGCCGAGCCCGAGGGCGGCCCGCCAGCTGCGGGCGCGGCCGAGGGCGAGGATCGCCGGGACGAGCGAGAACCAGGCCAGCCACTCGAGGTGGCCAGCTGGGTCGAGCTCGCGCAGGGAGAGCCAGGGGAGGCATTGCGGGAGGGCGAGTGCGGTGAGGAGGCCGCTCGCCACCGCGAGGAGGAGGGCGCGCGTGCGGGTCATGTCGACCTCGCCTGCCGCGACCGACCGCCGGAGCGGTCCGTCCGCCCTGAGCGTAGCGTCGCCGGAGGCGACGCGTAGTCGAAGGGCCTCGACCTCGACCTCGACCTCGGGGGACAGGGAGGCACGTTCGCCGACCGCACCATCCCCTCACCCACCAGCGCGTCCTCCGCCTCCGCCATCCGGCGCGCGTCGGCGGGGCGATGGTGGTCGTGGCCGAGGAGGTGGAGGAGGCCGTGGGCGAGGTAGCGGTCGAGCTCGGCGCCGATCGCGCGGCCATCCTCTTTCGCCGAGCGGCGGGCGGTGTCGAGGGAGACGACGACGTCGCCGAGGAGCGCACCCGGGCCGGCGGCCGGGAACGACAGGACGTCCGTCGGCCGGTCCTTGCCGCGCCAGGCGCGGTTCAGGCGGCGCATGGCGGCGTCTCCCACCACCAGCACGGACAGCTCGGCCCCGTCGCAGCCAAGCGCCGCCAGGTACCCCCGCGCGCGCTGGCGCAAGCGGCGCACCGCGGCCGCGCCGCCGGGGTGCTCGCTCCGGGCGTGCACGATCACGGGCCGCGCCGCTCCGCCGGGACGAGCTGCAGCGGAGCGCCATCTGCCGGGCCGGGCGGGGACTTCGGTTCGTGGTCCCCGTAGCCCTGGCGGCTGTGGTAGACGGCCGCCAGTCCGACGACGATGGCGGCCGCGATGGAGTTCAGGTCCCGCAGCGTCAGGTCGCAGTCGTCGAGCTGCCCCTCGCTGAAGATCTCGTTGATGCGGCGGTGCACCAGCGCGCGCAGCCGCTCCGCCGTCGGCTCGGGGAGGGAGCGCGCCGAGGCCTCGCAGGCGTCCGCGATCATGACGAGGGCGGTCTCACGCGACTGCGGCTTGGGACCCGGGTAACGGAAGAGGGCCTCGTCGAGCGCGCCGCCCGGGTCGCCCTCGGTCTGTCCCTCCGCCCGGCGCTGCTGCGCCTTGGCCCAGAAGAACGACACCAGGCGAGTTCCGTGGTGCTGCGGGATCACGTCCGCCACCGCGCGCGGCAGCCCCCAGTGGCGTGCCAGCTCGAGGCCGTCGGTGACGTGGCGCTTCACGATGAGCGCGCTCATCGAGGCGGCGAGCTGCTCGTGCCGGTTCTCGCCACGCTGGTTCTCGGCGAAGTAACCAGGGTTCCGGATCTTGCCGAGGTCATGGTAGTACGCGCACACCTTGGCGAGGAGCGGGTTCGCGCCGATCCGCTCCGCCGCCGCCTCCACCAGCGATCCCATGATCACCGAGTGGTGGTAGGTGCCGGGCGCCTGCACGATGAGGTCCTTCAACGCCGGGTGGTTCAGGTTCGCGAGCTCGAGGAGCTTCACGTCGGTGAGATAGCCGAAGCCCCACTCCACCACCGGCAAGGTCCCCACCGCCAGCACCGGCAGGACCAGCGCGCCCGCGGTGGCCGCCGCCAGGGCAGGCGCGAGCGCGTCCGAGAGGCCGCGCCCGGTGACGAGGTGCGTGGCGACGACGAGCAGCGCCCCCAGCCCTCCCACCGCCAGCCCGACGCGGAAGAGCCCCGCCCGATCGCGGGTGCGCGCCACCAGCCCTGCCGCCGCCACGGAGGTGAGGAGCGCGTGCAGCGCCAGGAAGAGCGAGTTCGAGGCGATGAGGCCGACCAGGCCGGCGCTCGCCACGGCGAAGAGCAGCGCCACCTCGGCGGAGAGGACGCTCCGCACCACCATCGCCCCGGCTGCGAAGGGCACGAGGTAGAAGAAGGTCTCCGGCGAGAGGCGGGGGAAGCGGTCCCGCAGGGCGTCGCCCACCGCCAGCCCGGCGGCGGCCAGGCCGGCGCTGGCGACGAGGCCCAGCGCCAGCAGCACCGCGTCCTTGCGCGCCGGCCTGAAGCTGGCCGAGTTGCGCTGGGCATAGCGCCAGAGGAGGAGCAGGAGCGCGGCCACCAGGGCCGCCGCGCCGAGCCGCACCAGCACCACGTCGGCCGGCTGCGTCTGCTCGCGGATGCCGCGGAAGAGGAGCAGGTGACGCTTCTCGATGACCTCGCCGTCGCCGACGATCTTCTCCCCACGCTTGACGTGCACCACCGCAGGCTTCGTCCGGTCGGCGGCGTTGCGCTGGCGCGCAGCCGTCTCCGCCAGATCGAAGACCAGCGTCGGACGCGTCAGCGCCGACGCGATGCGGCCCATTGCGGCGCGGTGCCCGGCCGGCAGTCCTCCCAGCGCCGCGGCCGCCCGCTCGACGTCGGCGCGCGCCTCGTCGAGATCGCGCACGAGCCCGAGATCGAGGAGCACGTGCTCGCCCTGGGCCAGCCCGTGCCGGACCGTGCGGGCGACCACCCCCCGCTCGCGCGCCATGGCGAGGCTGCGCCGGTCCTCCACCACCTTGCCGGAGAGTGCGTGCGCCGCGAGCGAGACGAGGCGCTCCTCCAGGCCCTCTCCGAAGCGCGCCTCGCCGAGCGCCGTCAGGTCCTCCTCGCTCAACCGGACGCCGAGCCGCGCCTCGAGGCCTGGGCGGGCCGCCAGCGCCAACCGCCGCAGCTCCGCCACGCTCTCGCGGCGGCGCGGGTCGCCGGGGCGGTGCGGGCGCGCCTCGGCGAGCGCCTCGCGCCCGAGGGCGAAGGCGTCCCGGATGCGCGCTGCCGCGATCTCCGAGGCGCTCTCGTCCCAGTCGAACACGGGCCGCTCGGCGGCCGCGGCCGCGTCGCGCAGCTCCCGCGTCGCCTCCTCGTCTTGCACCTCGTAGTCGCGCGCCGCCTTGTAGTTGCCGAGGGCGGGCGTGCCGAGCGCCTCCTCGCCGGGCGTGCGCTGGGTGAACGCGCCCGGAGTGAGCAGCCAGGCGCAGGCGCAGGCGACCAGCGCCACGAGGAGCACCCCCAGCGGCCCTCCGCTCGCGAGGGCGCGTCCGCGCCACGCGAGCAGGGACGCCAGCCCGGAGCGGGCGCGCGAGTGTTCGGAGGTCTCCACGGGGGCGAGCAGGTTCCCACCGGCCCGGCCGAAAGGCAACGTTGCCGGGAGGTCTACCCCCGATCGTCGGCCGCGGCTGTGGCGGGCGCGCGCGCGGCCAGCCGCGCGGACTTCTCCTCTTCGGCCTTGGCCTTCCGCTCGAGGTCGAAGGCGTCGTAGGCGCGCACGACCTCCTGCACGAGCGGGTGGCGCACGACGTCCACCTCGCTGAAGGAACAGAAGGCGATGCCCTCGATCTCCCGGAGCACCTTCTGGACCTCGAGCAGGCCGCTGGCGCGCCCGGACGGCAGATCCACCTGCGTCACGTCGCCCGTGATGACCGCCTTCGAGCCGTAGCCGAGCCGCGTGAGGAACATCTTCATCTGCTCGGAGGTGGTGTTCTGCGCCTCATCGAGGATGACGAAGGCATCGTTCAGGGTGCGGCCTCGCATGAAGGCGAGCGGCGCCACCTCCACCGTGCCCCGCTCGATGAAGGCCGACGCCTTCTCGTAATCGACCATGTCGAAGAGGGCGTCGTAGAGCGGCCGCAGGTACGGGTTCACCTTCTCCGCGATGTCGCCCGGCAAGAAGCCGAGCTTCTCGCCCGCCTCGACGGCCGGGCGGCACAGCACGATGCGCTTCACCTTCCGCTCGACCAGGAAGGCGACCGCCATCGCCATGGCGAGGTAGGTCTTGCCCGTGCCGGCCGGGCCGATGCCGAAGACGATGTCGTTGTCCCGGATGCCCTGGATGTAGCGCTTCTGGCCGAGGCCCTTGGGCGTGATGACCCGATGCCGCGCCGAGACGTAGACCGTGTCGCCGAAGATCTCCTTCAGGGGCACGCGGCCGGCGAGCTTGGTTGCCTGGTCCACGTCCTCCAGGTAGAGCGGGTAGCCCGAGGCGATGAGCTCGTAGAGCTCGCGGACGAGCGTCTCGACCTGTCTCACCCGCTCCTCGTCGCCACCGCTGACGACGATCTGGCCGCCGCGCGAGCCGACCTGCACGCCGAGCCGCCGTTCGATGAGCTTGAGGTGCTCGTTGTGCGCCCCGCAGAGCGCCCTCACCGTGTCGTTGTCGTCGAAATCGAGGCGGGCGGTCTTCAGCGCAGGCGCGGCGTGGCTCAAGGTTCCTCCGGCGGGGAAGCCAGGGCCGCCCCGCGGCGGCAGTCATAACCCGCCGTGGGCCCGGCGCCACCGCCGGACCGGACGAGCCTCTCGCTCAAGGCAGCGGGGGGAGCAGCACGAACCCTCCGTCTGAGCGCCTCCGGTAATGGTAATCCTCCGCCCACGGGTAGCGGAGATCCCGCTGCTCGACGAGCCCTGCTTCCACGAGCGCCGCGAGCCGATCGGGATACTCTCCCCGCTCGAGGCGCCACACCTCCAGCGCCGCCCCGAGCCGCGCCGCTTGATGGCGAGCGAGCCAGCGCTGGGCCGCCCGGTCCTGCAGCACGCCTCCGCCTTCGCGCCGCGCGATGGCCTGCCGCTCGGCGGCGAACCACCCGGCCCCCCCGAGCGCCGCCGCCAGGAAGAGCGTGGTCGCGAGCCGGGACGCGCCGCGCTGAAGCGCGTCCCGCCAGCTCCGCGCGTAGGCGCCGACGCCGGCCGCCGCCGATCGCCGCGGCGGCCCCACCACGACGAGCACGCCCAGGCCCTCGAGCGTCATGAGCGCCTTGCAGGTCTCGAACTCGCCGAGCCGCGAAAGGTCGACGAGCTGCTCGACCGTCCGCCCAGGCTCGGCGAGCGCGTGGACTCGCCGCTCTCCCGGCCCGACGCCCTCGTCTTCGGGGAGCGGGGCGCGCCGGACGAACGTGAGGAGCGGCGACACGATCTTGCGCCGCACCATGGGCCACTCGTCGACCCGGCGAAACCCTTCCATCAGCACCGCCTCGGCGCGGAGGGGCGTCACCGTGCTCGGGTCCCACTCCACGGCGCCGGCCTCGAAGGCGTAGGTGCCGCTCTTCCACTGGAAGAGCCGGTAGACGGTCTCGGTCGTCTGGAGGGCGGTCACCTCCTTCAGGTCCTGCTTCGTGACGAGCTCCAGCTCCACCAGCACGTCGCCCAGCCGCTTGAGGGTGCGCCGCTGCACCACGAGGGCGCGCTCGAGCGCCTCCCGACCGATGAGCTCCGCCTGCACGAGCATCGACCCGAGCCGCTCCTTCTGCTTGCGCAGCGACGACTCGGCCGAGACGATGCACCCGTCGGAGAAGAGAACGTGGATCTCGTCGTCCCCGGCGGCGAGGTGCAGGACGCCGCTCTTCGCCTGCTGCCCGATGAGCTGCAGGATCTCGGCGATACCGAAGTCCTTCAGGGTTCCGGTGAGGGCCACGGCCGGCTAGCTCCGCGTCCGGCGGAAGAGGTCGCGCACCGCGAGCGCCCAGACGACCAGCGCGAGCCCGCCGAAGATGGCCAGCCGCGCGGAGCCCTCCCAGGGCAGCGTGTAGGCCAGCCGCGCGGAGCCCTCCCAGGGCAGCGTGTACGGCGGCGGGACGAGCGCGTTCGCCGAGACGGCGAGCCCGCCCAGGAACAGCAGGACGAGCAAGAAGAGCGTGCCCCGCACCGCGTCGCCACGCCAGAGGTGCCCCGCGCCGCCGGCGACGAGCCCGAGGACGCGGGTGGCCAGCCGGCGGTTGCGCGCTCGGCGCCGGACCTGCAGCTCCTTGCGCAGCCGGTCGCGCGCCTCGACGACATCCTTCTTCACGAAGACGTTCTCGCACTGCCCGCAGAGCGGCCCCTTGACCCCGTCACAGCGGATGCAGGCGGCGCGCCCGCACCGCTCGCAGGCGCGGCTCACGCCGGGGCGGCGCGCGAGCAGCGCCATCGGCCACACGGCGAGCGCGAGCGCCAGTGGCGCCCAGGGCCAGCCGGCGAGGGGGAGGGCTCCGGCGAGGCGCGCCCGCACCACCTCCTCCACCGCTCGCGGGGTGTCGTCGACGGCCAGGGCGCGGATCTCGGCGAGCGGGATCGGCGCGTCGATGAGCCAGCGGTTGGCGCGGAAGTCCTCGTCCGAGCCGGCCCGCGCCACGAGCGCGGCGTCGGCCGCTGCCGCCTTGCGGCGAGCCTCCTGCGCCTGGTCGAGCGCCGACTGGCGGAGGAAGATCTTGGAGAGGTCGTAGTGCCCGGCGGCGAGCGAGGCGAGGTCGCCGGTGCCGCCGGCGCGATCGATGGCGGCGAGGTAGGAGGCCTTGGCCGCCTCCACCTCGCCCCGCAGGAGCTGGACGTTCCCCATGCCCACCAGCGCCTCGGGTCGCGCCGTGCCGGCCGCCTGATAGCGGCGGAGCGCTTCGTCGAGCTCTCCGCGGCGCTTGTGGTGGTGGGCGAGCGCGAGCAGGCCCGCCGGCGGGAGCTCTCCGCGCGCGGCCCGGTCCGCCAGGCGCGCCGCCACCCGCGCATCCCCGGCGCCGTGCTCGAGCGCGTAGACCTCCTCGGCCAGGGTGCCGGTCCAGGCGGTGAGCCGCACCGCCTCGCCCGCTCCCCAGGGCAGCGCGGCCAGCGCGAGGAGCGCGGCCGAGGCGACGGCGCGCTCCGACCGTCCGAGGTAGGGAGCGGCGACGAGCGTCAGCGCGCCCAGGAAGGCGACCGGACCGAGGCGGAGCGCGACCGGCAGAGCCAGCACGGCCAGGGTGATGAAACCGGCCTCGAGCGGCGTGGCGATGCGCAGGAGCGGCAGGTGCCGCGCGTCGTGGAGCAAGAGCCGCAGCCGCCGCAGGAAGGGGAGCATGATCCCGAGCGCGACGGCGCCGGCCACGGCCGCCAGCGCCGCCAGCGCGACGTCGGCCAGCCAGGCGCGTGCCGCGTGGGGCTCGCGCGTCGCGGCGGCGGCTGCGGCGGCCAGCTCGGCCAGCGCGGATCCGGGTTGACCGGGCTCGCGCGCCAGGCGCGCGCGGGCGAGCGCGAGGTGCGCCGCGGGGAGATCGGGCGCGAGCGCCACCGCCAGCTCGGCGTGAGCCACCGCCTCGGCCGGCCCCCGCCCCTCGAGCGCGCGGCCGGACGCGCGCACCTCGGCCGCGGCGAGCCCCTCCAGATTCTCGACCGCGAGCTCCAGGCGGAGGTCGAGGAGGCGCTGTCCGGCGGCGCGCGCGGCAGTGACGTCCTGCTCCCGCAGCGCGGCCCGGCGCGCCTGCCAAGCAGCGAGCAGGTCGCCGTCGCGGGCACGCACCGGCTCGATGGCTCTCACCGGGGCCGGAGCGGGCGGGGCCTCGGGTCGCGGCGACGGCGCCGGGATCCGGGCGCCGGCAGCCTCGGTCGCGGTGGGCGGCGGCCCGGCGGCGGGCAGCGCGGGCTCGGCCGCGGCGGCGGGCGCGGCCTCCGGCAGGTCCTCCTCGATGAGCGACGGCGCGGACACCTGCGCGCGCGCCGCGGCAGGCGCGAGGGCGAGGAGGGAGAAGAGGCAGACGGTGGCGAGGAGCGCCCGGGACACGACGGGAGTCGATGCTAGCACGCGCTCCGCGGGGTAAACGTGTAGGTCATGCCCACACCAGCGGAAGCCCTCGATCGACTCCTCTCCATCATGGCGCGCCTGCGGGGCCCTGGTGGCTGTCCATGGGATCGCGAGCAGACGCTCGCGACCTTGCGACCCTATCTGCTGGAGGAGACCTACGAGGTGCTGGAGGCGATCGACTCCGGAGATCCACGCGAGCATCGCGAGGAGCTCGGCGACCTGCTCCTGCAGATCGTCTTCCAGGCTCAGCTCACCTCGGAGGCGGGGCAGTTCGGGTTCGCGGAGGTGGCGGAGGCGATCTCGAGCAAGCTCGTCTCGCGACACCCCCACGTCTTCGGCGACTCGCAGGTGAAGGACGCCGAGGGCGTGCTGAAGCAATGGGCGGCGCTCAAGAGGGACGAGAAGCTCGCCCGCGGCAAGGGACAGAGCGCGCTCGAGGGCGTGCCGCGCGAGATGCCGGCCCTGGCGCGCGCCGACCGCCTCACCGAGAAGGCCAGCCGCATCGGCTTCGACTGGCCCGACGTCGGCGGTGCGCGCGCCAAGCTCGACGAGGAGCTGCGCGAGCTGGATGCGGCGGTCGCGGGAGGCGACCGCGAGGCGATCGAGCAGGAGCTCGGCGACGTGCTCTTCGCCGTCGCCAACGTCGCCCGCAAGCTGTCCATCGCTCCCGAGGAGGCGTTGCGCGGGACCATCGCGCGCTTCATCGACCGATTCGAGCACGTCGAACGTGGGCTGGAACGCTCGGGTACCCCGCACGGGCAGGCAACCCTGGAGCAGATGGACGAACTCTGGAACGAGGCCAAGGCGCTTGCGCTCCAAAACAAAAAAACCACCTAGGTCCACACCGCGGACCTCGCGCCGTCGCTGTCCACAAGTTTTGTGGAAAGTCCGTGGAGAAGTCTGTGGCTACCGTCGTCCGGCACCCTTTCCAAGGGTCGATGGGACCCCTTGCTGCAAGATGCAGCGCCAGCAGAACGCCGTCGAATCGAACGTTTACGTCAGTTTCACGCAAAGTTGTCCACGCCGACCCGGAAGAGGCTCAGCGGCGACTCCTCCGAATTTGCGGACGGTGGATAACTCGACTTCGCTCGTCCGCACCGGGCACCCGCGCTGCACGTGGCCGCGCGCGCCATCTGCTCGGCACAGCCTTGCACCGCATGGCTCCGCGGCGCGCGGACGTGGCGCGACCGCGCGGCTGTAGGCTGCGCCGAGCAGCCGGCCGTCGCGGGAGCTCAGACGTCGCCGTGGCGCGGGCTCGAGCGCGCTGTCCCGCGAGGCTTGACTCGCCTGGACAGCGGGGGTAGATAGCGCCGCCTTCCACCGCGAAATAATTCGGAGAGTTCCGTTGGCGAACACCCGCTCCGCTGAGAAGCGAAACCGGCAGACCCAGAAGCGCCGCACCAGGAACGTCCAGGTCCGAACCGGCCTCAAATCGGCCGTGAAGAAGGCCCGCGAGGCCATCAGCCAGGGCCCCGACACCGCCCGCGAGGCCGTGGCGACGGCGCTGCGCTCGCTCGACAAGGCGGCGTCGAAGGGAATCCTCCACAAGAACGCCGCCTCCCGCCGCATCTCGCGCCTCGCCCGCGCGGCCGCCAAGGCGGTCGCACCGAAGCCGGCGTAGCGTCCTCGCCGGCCGGGGCCCCCTGGCCGGATGCCCGCCTACGGCATTTCGTAGCGCTCGATGATCTCGCGCGCGGCTCCGTCGGCGGCGTGGCGAAGGGCGAGCCGCCGGCGCCCTTCGCTCTCCAGCGGATCCTGGCCAGCGAGCCAATCCTCGTCGCGCTGCGTACGTTGCTCCGCCACGAGCTTGCCCCCCACCACGAGCTGGGTCGAGACGATCAGGGTCAGCCGATACAGGGCCCCGTTCGGACCGGGTGCGCCAAAGGTGACCCTCTCGACGGCGCCCTCGATCCGCGCCGGCGCGTCTGGCCCCGCGTCCGCCCCGCGGCGCGCCAGCTCCCGCCGCAGCGCCGCAGCCACCAGCCCGCCGGCATCCGCGTCGGTGGTGCGGTCCTCCAGCGGACGGACGAAGATCTGCTCGGCGCCGTGCGGGAGGCGGCCGGCGGAGCCATGGGCGGAGTAGCCGCAACCGGCGAGGGCGCACGTGAGGAGCAGCCCCACTGCCGAGCGGATCGCAGGAGGCGGGTTCGTCCCGCTTCGCGACACGCTGCGCGCCATCCTCACCCCACCACGAAGTTCATGAGGCGCTTCGGGACGAAGACCACCTTCCGGACCGCCTTCCCGGCCAGGTACCCCTTCACCTTCTCCAGCGCCTCCGCCAGCGCGCGGACTTCGGCCTCGCCCGCTTCGGCGGCTGCCCGGACCTCGCCCCGCAGCTTGCCGTTCACCTGCACCGCGATGGTCACCGTGTCCGCCGCGACGAGCGCCGGGGCGAACGCCGGCCAGGGCTGGTCGGCGAGGAGGAGCTCCGCCGCCGCCGGACCGCGCACCTCGTGCCACAGCTCCTCTGCCGCGTGCGGGGCGAAGGGCGCGAGCAGCGTCGCGAGCGCGATGAGGGCCTCGCACACGGCCGCCTGCTCCGCCGTGCCGGTGGGCTCGAGCGCGTAGAGGTCGTTCACGAGCTCCATCAGCGCGGCGATGCCGGTGTTGAACTTGAGGTCCGTCTCGAGCCCGTCCGTCACCTTGCGGATGGTCCGGTGGGTCCGGCGCCGCAGCTCGAGCGCGGCGCCGCTCGCCTCCGAGAGCGCCGCCTCGTCCGCCGCGAAGCAGGCCTGCCGCGCGTGGAAGATGCGCCAGACGCGGGACAGAAAGCGGAAGAGCCCGTCCACCTGCTCGTCGGACCAGTCGATGTCCTTCTCCGGCGGTGCGGCGAAGAGCATGAACATCCGGACCGTGTCCGCGCCGAAGCGCTTCACGATGGGCCCCGGCGCGACCACGTTCCCCCACCGCTTCGACATCTTGCGGCCGTCCGGACCGTTCACGATGCCCTGCGTGACGAGCCGCCGGCATGGCTCCGC